>Ga0214545_1009819_pt1 | contig 14311 bp, 4 predicted proteins | sample CNSS4metaG_FD_160064 | JGI IMG/M metagenome (GOLD analysis project Ga0214545, IMG submission 160064) | Root nodule microbial communities from cowpea collected in UCLA plant growth center, Los Angeles, California, USA - CNSS4 | ecosystem: Host-associated > Plants > Roots > Nodule | place: USA... | reverse complement strand
AATATAAATAAATAATATATAAATATATATATATATATATATATATATATATATATATATATATATATATATATATATATTATTGGTTATAAATCTGTCCCATAATTCCCATTGAAAAATCTAGCATGAATCTCCACTTAAGCACACCCTATGCGAAAGCTTACACAGGAGAAAGCATCAACAAAGCAAAACTCCAATGTGTCTTCAAGAGGATTATTCATGAATACCTTTGATTTGGTTCAACTTCTGATTAATTCATTCATAAGCATTAAAACATCATTGCGTTGTCAAAACATCCATTTTGTTAATTAAACATCACACACAAAACTGCCAATAATTGCTACCGGACTTGGAAAAAAAGCCACTGTTGAAATACCAACTATAGTTAGTTAAGAAAGAACCAGGGTTGGGTGAGTTAGCATTTCCATGTAATAAAATGGAGGGTTGATAAGGAGTTGCAAGTGGTGAAGAGTAAAAATTCCTTTAAAGGAAAACAATTCCCTTTTTAGTTCAACACCAAAAACTCACGCAGCTACACAACAAACCAAATACACAACAAGGCACGTCCCATTTTCCACACATTTATCAGACCCTTGATTCTACAAATCTACATAACGTGTTAAAACAACAATGTTTGAAAATCAGCTTTCATTTATACCCAACCACATATATCGCTGTTCCTTTTACGTTTCTTTCTCTGTATCAATTGTAGATCTCTAATAAGTTTGGTAAATTATAACAATTTTTTTATCAAGTTAAAACTCATGCGAACCTGTCCAGATTTTTTTTTCTCTGGAAGCTCCCCGTTTAAATTTAATTTTTATTTTAACCAAAAAAAAAAAAAAAAAAAAAAACACTATGACCCGAGTTTGTTGCAAAACATATACGATAATGCGATGCGATGAAGCGATGAAGCAATAGAATTGGGACATTACCTAACACACCACGAAGTTCATTAAGTGGCGTGTGTAATGTAAAGTGAGTACACGAAAACGTGAAACCAAACTGTTCCGTACGATGATGCTTTTCTCGGTGACTCATTCCCTATTTTCCACACCCTTATCAACAACGCCTTGTCCCATTCATCGCTATCCCTTATCAACGTGTCAAAAAACTACAATTCTATTCTATCATATCCATTTCCCTATTTTCCTCGCTATTTCACACCTCTCCATTACTTTACTCTTTTATTTCTTTAACTTTATACTCACACACCCAATCATATTTGGCAACATCTACTTCGTACAATTAGCATATCTTACAAGATAACGTTGCAGTAATTTGTACTGAACTTCCATTTCTATACGTGTCGACACAAGGTGGTATTAAAATCACAAGAATCTCGCATGGTACACATCCAAACCCTCACTGTAGAAAACCTTCAAAAGAATCATTCACCAGTTTCATAAGTTTCAGGGAAATTATCTTTTGACAAACAAAATTTTGACAAAGTTAACAAAGTTTCTAAAAGTAGAATTAAAGTTGATTAATTTTTTATTTTTTAATTAAAATAAAATAATTAAATAATAGTTTTTTACCTAAATAGGAAAGTTTGTCAAAACTTTGTTAAAAATACTTTGTTAACATATCATAACTCTAAGTTTTAATACTCTTTCTGATTTTTTATGTATAATTCTTTTTTCTAGTGTGACCAACAGAAATGGAATATGCTAGGATATAACTAGCACCACAAATTGTCTGCTGAACCTATAGTTATAGCAGAAATAGTAAATAATGAATATGGATAACGGAGTATCAATCCTTGTACATATATATATATATATATATAATAAAATATTAAGACTATATTTTAATATCACCTTTGGATATTTTGATGTTATGTTAAATCAATTTAATAATAAAAGTATAATTTTATTTAGCTTTTAAATTAAAAAATTACATTTATGAAACAATGAAAATGTAGAAATAATTTTTTTTGTTCTTATGCATAACATAATATTTAAATTGTGTTAATATATGATATTCTTTTTTTTAGGCGTGTTTACAGTTTCTTCAACTTTTATACATTAAAATTTTTGTATATTTTTGTTATTATTTTTCATAAATATGTTTCATTGATCATTTAAACTAAGAAAAATAAACTAGAGCATCTCCAAGTAAAAAGAAAAAATATTCTTTTGGTATCTTTTTGTGAATCGAATTTGGTGACTTAAAGTAGTAAAAACTCTATCCTCTTTTTTCTCTATTAAGAACTCGTTTGAAGTTCTTCATCAACTTCATCCTTCCCTTTCTCTTTCTCACCTGTCCAATCACCTTCACTTTCACTGTTTCTCACACTTCTAGGTGAAAAACAGTTCTTGGATTGTGAAATTTTTTCTTAATGAACCCAATAAAAAAAAAATCTTATATTCCAAGTTATGGAAAAAAATAATGGACTTATTTTTTAAAAATGGTAACTGTATATATCTATATCTTATATATTTTTCTTAATGAAGATGTCTTCGCAGAAATAACCCAAGATTGAAATCTTAAATATAAATAAATTAATTGAAAATAATAAATTTTAATGCGTTTATACCATATATTTACATACTTTTTTTAATTTGTATAACTAATAAACGTAAATTAAAGAAATAATTTCAAACTTTTTAAAATATAATAACATATTTATCTATATTATATTATATATATAAAGTCTGTTTGTCGTTAAATAAATAAACATATGTTAGATTTATAGATTCGATTTTCATAAAAAGTATTAAACAAATTAGTAAATATACATAAAAAACATTATACCCTTTTATTTAAGTAGAATTCTATAATTGATTTATTAAATTTATATAGACGTAGAACAGATATGGAAACGGGAATTAAAATTACTAACCACGGATACCCTATCCATATGTACCTGTGTTAGCTTCTACTGCCACTGCCAGTGCAAACGTCGGCAAACTTTTGTTTCATTTCGACTTTATTCAAAAATAGAATTACTAGATGCAAGAATGAATCAAATTCTGTAATTATATCTAAACTTAACTTAAGTCTACATTAAAATAATTTAAAAACTGGACAATGAAGCTTAAAATGCACAAAAGTCTATGCCACGGATTATGTAGCAGAGTGGCTGTACTTTGTAGACCTGCTCCCTTAAGATTATTTGAATTGACTGTGAAAAATCAGAGAAAAATGGTTCCAGAAGCTTAATGTGGTGGGAAAGGGAGAAAATAAAACGTTGAGTGTGCAATTGTAGCAGTGCTGAAGACGGCATCTTGAAGGAATAAAAGGATATTCTATTCTGTGCGCCACATCTTTTTTTGTTTTTCAGCTTACTTGGGAGAACAAAACTGTGTGCTATGAGCTGTTTTTGTATCTTTACTTTGCCTTATATATCGGATATGCTTTTCGCACTATCAACATTCCACAATTAAAAATGCTTTTCTTATCAATCAAACACGTTAATTCAAAATCAGCACAGTCAACCAACCATATGCTGGAGAAGAAGTATTTCAATTTAAAATATAAGAAACATATAACCAAAAATGCCATCGCCATACATAGGCACATAAGCAGTGTATACACATACCGCAGGGGAGTAAAAGGAAAAGGGTTATTACAGAACCTGTTAAACTCCTCAAAACTCATCTTAATCTAAGAAAACTATAACGTATGGATAATAAACTATTATCACAACAACTATGGTTAAACTGAAATCGGTTGTGCAGAAGATCCAGATTTGAAATCAGAGCAACTCGCGTGCTTCGTCAGGAGCGAAGGACTAAATCCCACCATTGAAGTATCGAAATCAAACTGAACCAACACATCTTCCAATTGGTACCCTCCAATCACAATGGGATTTCTAGGGTTCTCGCCTCCATCCACAAACCCTAGGCACATAACATCCTCGCTCACCTGCACCATCGAGTTTCTCCCGTATATACTCCACTTAACCATCTCGCTCTGCAACACCAGATCGATGACCGGCACGTTGGGTCCCACTTGGGAGCTTCCAACGCCGTGGGACGAAAAACAGAGTCCAAAGGGGGAAACGGGACTCACTCTGGTCATGTTCAAAACCGAAGCAGCTTTCAAATACGCGCTCTCGAAATTAGCGTAGATTGAGGTCTGGAGCGTGGTGTAGGGCACCACCGTGCTCAGCTGAGCCCCCCCACCCAACGGAGCGTCGAAAGAAACCTTCTTTCCGTTGATTTTGACGGAATTAACGTTGATGGAAGGGTGGTTCTGGTCTGGGTTGGTGAGCAGAGGGGTAAAGGTGAGAGATCTGAGGATTTCGGAGCCCTGGGCCATGTTCCCAAATTGAAGAACCCCAGAAGACGGGGAGAGGCAGAGACTGATTTTTCTCTGGGTTCCGAGGGAGTGAAAAACCTGAGACGAGAAAGAGGTGCGAGATCTGTCGAGACCCACCATGCCTTTAGCCCCGGTGGCCAAACCGTTGAGGAGAAGGGTGGGTGCGCAGGTGAAGAGAAGCTGCTGAGAGGGTTCAAAGAGGTCTTCCACAAGCTCTCCCTCGCCGACCCTTTTCCCAGTGATGGTGTTCTCGGCAGGAATCTGACACGCCTGGTCTTGATCCACAGGGTTAGCGAGGCTGGAGAGCCACCTGTGGGTCTCGATTTCAGGACCTTTGGCAGTGAGGCAGCGAACTGAGCGGTGGAAGATGGTGGCGAGAGATGCAGATGGGGCGGCCCGGGAAGCACAATCAACCCAGAGGGAGGAGCCACCGAGATCAAGCACAAAATTTGCCGCCTCAACAGGGGTGCCATAAGAAAGGGTGGTTAAGTACTGGTGCGTGGAGTGGTCTTTGGTAACGGGGAGGGTGAGAGAAGACTTGTAGGCAGAAGAGGGAGCAGAGAGAAGGCAGAGAAGGGTGAGAGAGAGCGGGAGAAGGAGGGAAGAGGAAGCCATGGCAGAGAGAGAGAGAGAGGTGAGAGTTGAGAGTGAGAGCAGTTGGTAGTTGAAAAATAGGTTTGAGAGTATCGGTGTTGAGTCGCCGCGGCTTGTTGAAATATAGTTGTTGTTGTTGTTGTTGGGTTTGGGGTTTGGGTTGTGTTTGGGTGGGATAAGAGAAGGGTGGGAATTAAAAAAGGAAGAAAAGAATAGTGGTGTGTGAACTTTTTTGGTAGTAGCTGACTAGATGACACACCTCGTGCTTATCTTCACTTCTTCTCTCTCTTAATAAACAAACGTAATAGGCATGTGAGACTGATGACTCACTCCTCCTTATAATGCCAAAGAACATCCATCTCTTTAGGTAAGAAAAAGACAAACCAATTTCATTCGCCAAAACTCCGATCGTTTATCCTTTCCATCACACAATGTGGCTACGCGTTTCACCCTTCTACGTCAATTATTAATGCTAACAAAAAATAATATCCACATTTACAATAATGTCCCTTCGGGGGTCCAGGGGCCAGGCGCCACCACACCGCTTTAGAATCCTACAATTATGCTTCGGATAAACTCTCGCCTTTTAAATTACACATAACCTGTCGGTGCCTTGCTACATCGATCTGTTACCCGTTAGATCGTCATTGCTCCCGAGCGCTTATCACCGTCCATCACACCTTGCTTTTCCCATATTTTCAATATCAACGCTAATTGCTATTTCACCCTTCTTCGATTTCTAGGTTTAACTTCAACAATTTCAAAACCAAGTCCCCGTCTTTTATTGTATTATTATAAAAAAAAGGTGGTTTTAAATCATTACCAATATTGCGATTATACTTGTAATGGTTACGTGCCAAGCAATCTCGTACACAACTAATTTCTTGTGAATTGAAATAAATAAATTTCAAAATTGAGAATGATGAGCCAAGAGCACTTTTAACGCAACTGTTAAGTAAAAAGCAACCTTGAAAGCAACTATTAGAAAGTAACGGTGGAATGACAAAGAAAATGCCTGGATTGCACGGGACACTACTTCTGAAGAAAAAATAGTGGAATTAAAAACTAATTTGAATAATTGAAAAAAAAAAAGTATATCGCAAGGTCATTAAGAAACTTTAGTAAGATTCTTTGAGGAAAATGATTTACTTAAAATAAGAATTGGAATATGATGCTACTCTAAAAGAAAAAAAAAGAAAAAAAAAATTTTGACCTTACGAAAAAGAGTAACTTCACATTGGTTCTGGGAATGGATATGTCCCAAATTAATGACTCAACTTGAATCAAACAATTTCAGCATGTATTTAGAGAGACGTTCTAACACGTATACTTGAACTTTGAAGTCAAATTATGAGAAGATAAAAAAACCATTTAGCAGTATAATTTTTTTTTTTTGGGAACTAGAAATTTTAAATTTGACGTGAATCAACAATTTAATGTAATTGATTTTGGATATTTTTTTTATAAGTTCCAACTTAATCCAATGCAAACTCAAACGAAATTGTGTTCAGCCTCGTCAACACTTATCACATATTAGATACTAATGATCGTCAAATCGGCGAGATCACTATCCTGGTTGCTTTATTGTCCCTCTGACTTTTCTATGTCGGTTGTTCCAACCAACGAGTAAACCCATAGATATAAAAAAGATTATTTTATGGCTATAATTTCAATTAATTTAAGATAATATTAGTTATTTTTTATTTGTGTTATGAAATTTTGAATAATATTACTTCGATTTTGTTTTGGTGGTATAACTGGAAATTGTTTACTTACCGTAAACACTGTTGTTGTCCTCAAAACTCAAAGAATTGACCTTTCGAGCTGCCTGTAATTACATGGTTCACATATTAAGAAATCGAAAACTCAAGTCATGGAGAGCCACATATGAATTATTAAAAATGTTAGAATAAGACAAGCAAGTTTTCGTTCAAAATGGGCAATATTTATTACTCCGTCTTGCATAAGGGGATAAGAGTGTCACTGATAATGTCTTTGACAAATTATATGTTATTATGTATTGAATGTAAAACCTATCATCGATTATTATGCTGGGTAAAGGGTGAAGTATTTTCAACCAAATTAGTACGATTAGGCGTTGAAGTTTTCTTTGGTCTTTTAAGGTTGATCATAATCAGTTATCTACCAATTCAACTATTAACTTAGAGGTAAGTGGAAAAAGTAGGCACATGACAAAAATAGTGACGGATAAAACAACATAATAATACTAAATATAAAAGAGAAATTAATATACTAAGAAACAACACTTTTTCTATAAATAAATTTTAAAATATAAATTAGAAAACAAAAACTGTATAACTCTTTTAGGTTTGTTTAATAATAATAAATAATAATATATTAAGAGAGCGCATTAAAAATGTATTATTTAAAATACTCTATTAGTCTTTTCAATTGAATTTTTTTGACAGGTTATGAATTTGGTACAAGATTTGGTACTGTCACAAAACCATGTGCTATTTAGCTGTTTAGTCTCATTGTGCTATTTAGTTGTTTAGTGACACGCGCATTAATCTTTATCTCATATCATATGTGGAGCTGTATGGTCGTGTCAATGTGTCATAGGGCCCAATGGTCCCAACTTCTCAAACTCTATATAAAACACATATTATTCTGTCAAATTATTTCTTTTTTCGTCATTAATTATTTTAAATCAGTGAACAATTATAGATAACAATATTAAAATAACCAGGAATACCCTAAACACAGGTCAAAAGATAATAAATTCAAAGATTTAGAAATACCTTTGTCTAAAAGCAGGAAATAAGGGAATCAATTTCACTAAAAAAAACTCTTAAAAAATATAAACGTGAAGAACAAAAAATGTTTAGAAAATTCTTTTTTTAATTAAAAAATAATTTAGATATCAATTTTTTTTCAATCAAAATTTTGATAATTTATAAGACCAATTTAAAGATTAATTATAATTTTTTAAAATATTTTAAATACCACAAATTAATATCTAAATAATTATTATAGTAATTAATTATTTTTTAACATAAAAGGTAAGCATTATTCAAAAAATTATCATAATTTTTCATAAACAATACACACACACACACACACATATATATATATATATATATATATATATATATATAAAGGATAATAAGTTTCACTAAATTAAACATAAGATTTATACGAAATAAAATAATAAAAAAACAAGAAGAAGAAGTTGTTGAGTAAATTCTTTTCACATTATAACGGACACATATGTAGACCATCTCTGATAGTTATCATTTTGCACGTGAATTGAAATCAATAAAATTTGGATAGTATATTCATGGCTCTGAAATATAACACGATAATAGAATAAATGTAAAGGATTGAAAGCACATGGCTAAATCAAGCTCTTCCATTTATCGTGAGAGAGTATTCAAAACAATTAGAATAGTAGTAATTTTTAAAAGGGTGTTGCAATCGATATCGTGACGGGATAACAAACCCAAAAAAAAAACGAGTTAAAAAGATGTTTGAAGTCGTTGCCATAGTTATTTATGGAGAACTATGGACAACCATCAAATAAAGAAAGTCTGTGAAAAATCAGACTTTTGGATCCGAGAATCGGTTACGTGTAGGAAAGATGTTAGCACCTATAGCGCCCGCCCGAAGGCGGTATCCTTAATTAAATATGCAAAGTTGATGTGGTTTTCAAAACATTATTTTTCTCAAAAAATAATGAGATAAATAATACTAAAAAGAAACAAAAATATTTTTTTAATTTTTAGACCTGATAAGGATTGACCTTGGTCCTATATATTCTCAATTAAAGTGAGGAATCAAGTGAGTAATCAGGGTCACGTAGTTTTTAAAAAGATATTTGGAAAACAATTGAGAAAATGATTTGATTTTTTTAAGGTGAATTTGACAAGGAATGACTTTGCTCCTACGAATCTCACAGTGGAGGATCAACGATCACGTAGTTCTTAACAAGAAATGACCTTTTTTGTTTGAAAATATTGATATTTTTATGTTTTGAAATTTTGTATTTTTTGGTGCTTTTGAATTACTTGAAAATATGTGTCATGCGACGGACGCGAGCGATCAGATAGACACTAAAAGAGAAATAAAACTATTTTTGGTATTTTTTAAGATGAGTGTCACACGGTGCAAGCGACCGGATAGACACAATAAAACAAAAGAGAACATTTTTTGTTTTTTAGATTTTTTCTATTTTTTGTATTTTTTATAATTTAAAATATTTTTGTTTTCTCTTGTTCTTTAGAAAAAATTCAATAACAAAAAAAAGGATAAAAGTGAGAAAAAAAAAACAATAATAGCAGGGTGCATGAGCCTTTATACATAGTCATAAGCCTTGTGAGGCACGGGTGAGAGAGAGATGACAGTTTTATCAATGTGTGTGAGATGTTGTAGATATGCTTTGTGGACATTTGATTGATGGTTTTTATGATATTTAATGATTGATTTTATGGAAAAGAATTTGATTAAAGTTTGTTTTAATGTTATATTTTAAAGGGTTAAATATGTTTTTTGTCCATCAAGTTTCAGTGAAATTTGGAATTAATCAATCTTAAAAACTTTTGACCAATTTAGTCCTTCATCTTTAAAAATGTGTGAAGTTAGTCATTTAAACCAAATTTTGTTAAGTTTATTTGATGTATCAAGTGCATTTCATGATAGTATTTAAATTGTTTACACCGTTTGACACATTTTCGCTTCAATGTTAACTCAAATATTATCACAAAATGCGTTTAAAATGTTAAATAAACTTGACAAAATTTTGTAACAAGAAATAAATTCACATATTTATAAAAATGAAGAACTAAATTGGTATAAAGTTTCGAAGATTGACTAATTTCAAAATTCATTTAAATTTGAGGGACAAAAAACATATTAGACCCTATTTTAAACAATTCTTGTACATATTTGATTTTTTTAATTACTTGGATGATTTTAAAGATAATGTTTGTATATATTTTATTTGATTGTCCTAAATATCTTAAATGTTGATACTAATATTAATAGTTTTAGGTATGCAAATATAGATGCTACATTTTATATTTTTCAACCACCTTGTATTGGACTAGATCTAATAAAATTGTGTAAAGTTTTCAAAAAATTAAAATAGAATGTAGGAAGAATTAAAATAAAAATCTAGAAAAATAATGATTTCATGAAATAAATAATAACATAGTTAAATTTCTTATTCATATAATCAAAACTTCACTTAAGGTTTCATATATTTTTATTATTAAACATCATCTCCCGAAAACTGTTTTAGGTGAAAAAACAGATTTTACAAATATATGTATAATTATGTGAGTAAACTACAACATGATTAAAGTCAGAAAATGTTTAACTTATAACGTTAAAAAAACATTGCAATCATCAATGATGATGAGTCAGTCTGAGGATTTATCTCTCATCTTGACAAATAAAAGTTTAAATGTAAATTTAAAAGAAGCTTTCAGATTTGGTGTTTCATTGTGTTTCAAACAAAGCTGCTTCTAAAAGATGATACTGATACATGTAAAAAAGAATGTTAAAAAATTTAGGCCAAGTTGAGAGAAAAAGGAAGTAAATTTTGGCTTAATCATTGTGCAATAGTGATAGTGAAAGTTTTATTCCTTTTACGATTTCACAAATACAGAGTTTAACGGAGAAGGAGAATATTCCATCAATTTTTCTGCTGCGACTAAAATACAGTGGTTCTCTTTCACCTCTGGATTCCACCATTAAAATTAATAAGTCCAAATTGCCATAATTACTTATTTTTTACATCATAGACATTGAAAGGTCTCTCACTCTAGTCAGGGAGATTACTGGGAATGTTAAACTAATTCGAGAAATTAACAGAAATCAAAATAAAAATATGACACTGCTTTATTAGGAGTAAATTGATTAACTCTAAAATTATTTTTGAATTATTAGAAGCTTAGTAAGAGAGATAAGTTAAAATTATTTCATACGTGAAACTAGATGTTGACGAGTGACGTGAGTGTAATGATATGTCCGATAAACATAGATTTCACTAAATACTCAAATTCAATTTCACAAATTCAATTTATAAAATAAGATTTGCTTAAAAAAAAATGGCTATGTCAGTGTCACAAGAATGTAACAATAGACGGTAGACTTTGTACAGAAGCCGTATAAGCTTAACATTATTTGATTTGTATAACAATGAAGAAGTTCTAGAAGCTTGATATTTGTGGGGAAAAGAAAACTACTGGTGTACACAGGTTCATATCCCTTGAGCCGTGAACCAGAAGCATCTTCAACGAATCAAAAGATATTCGGTGCGCCACATCTTCTGTCTTTTTGGAACAAAATTTTGTGTGATGGATCAGTTTTTAGGAAGAAGACAACCAAGATTTCATTCAAAATATGCATGACATGGACTGTAATAAAAAAAAATGCATGCAGACAATATTTGTTAAAAGCTCTTGTAATTATATACATTCACACTTTGGAGCCAAAGTAATGCTACAAGAAACGTGTGAAAAATGCTCAACAAATCACTGTAAGCGGAGAAGAGTGTTATTGAAAGTGTTTACATATCTTTCTCTTATTTTTGGTTCAACAATATTGTTACATTCAACCTTTTTATTTTCAATCAATTTCATAATCGGTACAATGGTTAAACATTTAGATTGTAACTAAGTTTCATGGTTATACATTGAGAGTGTATGAAATGCAAACTATTTATCTAGTCCAAGAATGAGTCCAAGTACAAAGATGTGAATTTTATTTGGTCCAAAAACGTGTCCAAGGGAATGCTGCGCTTATTTGGTTCAAGAACCTGTCCAGGTGCAAAGAGGAGTTATCTATTGATGGGAAAACCATGATATTGTCTAATATCAATCGCAAAATAACATTATAGAAATATTGTTATCTCATCAACTTTGAACTCAAATATATCCACACTCTCCAAAACAATAATTTAAACTAAATTTCATAACACTCTATTACAAAAATATAAAAAAAAATAATAAAAAACAAGTTTAAAGTGTTTTTGATTGAATGTTTAAATATTATGGACTTTAAGTTCATTATATATTTACTATCACTCACTCCATTACTTATAATAAGTAATATGGAACTTTCTAAGAAGTATTATTTTCATTGACTCAATCATCTCCACCATGGTTAAAATAAATACCTTTTTTATCTCCATTACCTATATCACCAATAAAGAGTATTTACTTAGAATTAAACCATTTCAAAAATTTCCTTTAACTATACATGTGAATGCTAACCAATGCTGATGTATAATCACCATACACTCTCCATTAATATTAGTTAATGCTTGTGTGTAATCATCTCATACACTCCATCAATATTAGACAATGCCTGTGTATAATTTCTCTTAGCAAAGACTCATAATTTTTCATGGAAAAACAATTATGCCATGAGGATTTAACTCATCTTTTCCATGTCAAAAGTTTTCCCTTTCAACGTCTTGTGTAAACCAAATTGTATCAGCACTGACTTGAGTTTGCCACACAAAATTGATCATTCCATCAAGTTTCCTCTCATATTTGACAATATTTGCAAATGATATTGCAATTTCAACAACTAAGGATGGTTCTTCAACAATAAGGAGTTAATATTTTTTTATGTGGAAGATCATACTAAGCTGCACCCACATAATGTACTAAGAATAGCATACTAAACCATAAACTCTGATACCATTTTGACGAAAAAAACATCATGAAGAACAGAAACATCATAGAAAAGATAATCAATACAATAATATAACGTAGAAACTCCAAAATAAAAAAATAAATAAACTTATGACCACTGTCAATTACCTTTATTAGATAAATAAAATAAAAGCAATCAACAAAAAAATATAATGTGAAAACTCTAAAATCAGAGAAAAAAAATTTGTACTACCATTGTTTAATGAAAACCAGGAAATAACACTATGTGAATATTTTTACATATACTACTCTCCCATGCTCTTTGATCTCAAATACATTCGCATTCTGCAAAGTAAGAATTTAAATCAAATCAAAGTTCACAACACTCTACTACAAGAGTGTAATATAAGTTAAATACAATCTTAAATGTGTGAAATTTATTTGATCCAAAAATGTGTCCAAGTGAATGTTGTGCTTACTTGGTTCAAGAACATGTCCAGGTGCAAAGTGGAGTTATTTATTTGGTCGAAGAGTGTGTCCAAGTGCTACATTATGGATAACTAAGACAATTTGTACTCACACAAAACCATGTGATATTTATTTGATTATTCACGTGTATGTTAACCTTTATGTCAGTGGTGAAAGGTCCTTGATGACATTAATATAGTGGCGCATGCTCTCTTCACACTCTTTCTTTTTTAGGAAAAAGATACAACATAGTCCAACGTTTGATTCTTAATCAGTGTTAAAGGCTCAGTGATCAGCCTCACTACTAGGCTTTTCTCATTGAAGAGAAAATCAGGTTGTGTCAATGACCAACCAATGGAAATTGCACCATTATTCAAACAGAGACTTTTTTTTTTTTTACCATCAAATATTACAAATTTGCTTTTCAAAGATCATGTGTGGGTTTTTTTTATTCTTAATTGTGATCTCTTTCGAGATATTCAAACTGAAATGTATGATTTTCAATGCATAAACCAACACATTGGCATGAGCAATTTACCACATCACTGGTGAGAAACCTCAATTAAGTTTTCGATGATAGTGAACGAACCAAGAAAACACATTTAAAGAAGAGATAATGGCATATCCCACACATAAAATCACAAATAACTTTTTAGAAAAGTGTTTCTTTATAATAAAATGTTTAATAAATTTTAAAAATGATTTAATCATGATATAGTAATACAAACCAATCTATAAATTATTATTTGATTTTTATTTAGAACTTTATATTCAGTCAAAATCAAATTAAAATAAAGTCAAATTTTATGATTTATGTTTGGTTAGGATAATTTTTGGTTTAATTATGCCTTTGATCCCCATTTTGGAGTCAAAATCTTAAAATGGTACCCAAATTTTTAAAAGTCTCAAAATGGTCCCCTTTTTTGTTAAAACGTATCACGTTTGCCCTTTCCGTTAAGTCAAGGTTAACGCCGTTAGAGAGAGTCACGTGTCAGTTCCTCAATTTTTTGAATTATTTATTTATTTTTTTTTTTGAATTTTTTATTATTTTTTATTATTTTTTGAATTTTTTAAAAAAATCAAAAAAAAGTGTCACGTGTCAAGCTGTCATCGTGCCACGTGGCAGTGACAGTGACACGTGTCAGTATTATGCCAGGTGTCATTTCCTTAGTCTCAATTTGGTCCCTTTATTTTAATTTGTCTCAATTTAGTCCCATTTTTTGTAAAAATGTAGCAATTTTGTCCCTCTCCAAATTGAAATCAAATTTAATTTCTATATAAATGTACACAAATATTTCCATCAAAATTGATATTTCAAGTAAATATTTTTAACCAAATTAAGTTCATTTAATTAATAT
>Ga0214545_1009815_pt1 | contig 14316 bp, 6 predicted proteins | sample CNSS4metaG_FD_160064 | JGI IMG/M metagenome (GOLD analysis project Ga0214545, IMG submission 160064) | Root nodule microbial communities from cowpea collected in UCLA plant growth center, Los Angeles, California, USA - CNSS4 | ecosystem: Host-associated > Plants > Roots > Nodule | place: USA... | reverse complement strand
AATATTTTTAATAAATTTCTTTTTTTTTTTTTTTGTTCATTAATGCACTAAAAATTAGTTAGAGAATAGGAAAGGAATTAGGTCGTGCCATTTGTTGAAAACCGTTTTAGGTTTATCGTGTATGTAAAGCAATTAATTAAATGGATAAGTAATTTAAGGTCTATTAATTTGGAATAAACATCACAAGTATGTAATTAGAGATATTTATGAGTGATATAATAGATTCAACATATCATATTATTAAATGAATGTATGTCTAATTCCGTAAGAGAATATCATCTTAAAATTTATTTTATTTTATTTGTAAAAATTAAAGAAGAGTATACAATAATCGATCAAGACCTAAAAAATAATTAAAGAAAAATTGATTAATTCATAGGTAAAATTTTATATCATATGCAAGACAATTTGTTTTCATCTTCAATCTCTCACCATCTAATATACCTGTGACTTCAATATTATTATAATTACCATAATCTCATTCTCAAATATCTCATTCAATACTACTCTTAAAATCATTCAATGTAACATTTTCGTCAAAGTAACTACAATCGTATTAACCAGTGAAGATGCATCTATTACGCGTATGTATATTCAATTTTTTATAATAAAATTATAATCGTAAAATTAAATATAAATAATATTTACTATAAAAGATGTTTTTTATTTATTTTGTAGGGAATTTTTTTTAGTTTATGTAGTTATTTTAGTTTAAAAAAATTATTAAGTTATAAAAAGCGGTCACATTAAAAAAATTGTTAAATTTGAAAAAAAAATCACTTAAAGAACAAAATTGGTAAGTTAATTATTTTAATTTTAAAAAAATAGTTACTAGTTAAAGGATGAAATTATAAAACAAAATGTTTACACCAAAAGAATGAATCTTTTTATTTGACAATATAAATTAGAAAAACATCTACTTATTAAAGGGTAAAACTAAAAAACAAAATGTGTACACTAAAAGGGTAAATCCTCTTTGTATATAATGGTAAGGATGGTACTTGCATTTATATACTACAAAAGTAATTTATCCTTATTAGGTCAAGATATATACATCATGAACGTGAGACTAGACATTAATTGATAGTTCAATAGCAGTTTGATAACGAGTGAAATAATATGTCTAACAAACAAAAAATTTCCCGATAATAGGTGACACAATAGGTCGAACAAATGACAAATCTCGCTAAGATAAACTTTAACTCATGACTCTGATACCATGTTAAAAAATGGACTTTAAGTCTAATTTAATTTCATAAACCGATTTATTAGACCAAGTTTGCACCTACTTATATACTACGAAATTACCTTATCTCTACCCAACGTAAAACTCCCAACATAACTTAGTTATTCTTCCTTAAGTTATACTAGATCAATAGATTTTTTTGCAAAACTTCAAACTTTATTAGACCAATAAGAGAATCAATATATTTTTGGTTAAATTCCATACTCTACGAGACCAAACAATACATCAATAAAAACCCAGGCTCTACTAGATCAAACATTTCATGCATCTTGCTCTTACAAAAAAAAATACATATAATTACCAAACTTTTCCTTTCTTTGTCATTCGGCGAGCACATACACTCACCAAAACTGTTTGACGAGTGTATCATCTACTTACTACTTGGTTCACTCAACATCTAATTTTCTTGGAGCTCTGAAGATTTTCAAAAATTTATTTTCGCTCAGCAAGAGAACTAACTCAATCTATGACCAAGTCCTAAAACAAATTCCCAACAATGTGTCAGTGAATTCATACCTTGCTCAACAACCTAGCTACTCCGAGCTCTTTGGATTTTTACAAAATATTTGTTGCTCAACATTAATACCACTCACCCAACAATTCAAACTGAGTCACATTCACTAGTATCGTCTAGTGAGTTTGACTTGCTCAACAAGTGTATCGTCTACTGAAATTTAAATTTGTCATTCTCACCTAAGCGTGGTGGTTTGTCTAGCGAGTGTATCATGTAGTGAGTATTAATGGTTCTACTAGAAAAAATAATAAATATATCAGTTTTGAGTCTAAGAATATCTTGGCCATATAATTTAATATTAATCAATTTAAAACTATAAATTTTGAGATAATTACTATAAAACCTACATAATTTGTTTAAGAGATTATTAGTTTATTTTTAAATTGCAAATTTTCACGTATAACAAATTTATTAAATTTTATATAACAACCGACAAATTACAACTTTTTACAGGTGAAAAAAAATAAAACATAAAGTATAAAATAAACAATAAAGGAAAAAAAATCACTGTCATGTGCAATGATTGGTACAGTTTAATTTATATATACATTTGCAGCCCTAGAGAAGGGTGTGAAAGAATATGCGAGGGAATATGATGAGGGAAGGTACGAAGCAGGCCACACTATCATTTTCAAGCTTTAACATGCAGCCAACATATATACGTCACTACGTAACCTATGTTTTAGTATTACCACCTCTTTAAAATTATTAAATGAAATAAACATTGTTGTGTTAAGGAGAGACAGGGGAATTCAAATTCTAAACAGATTTATTTAAGAGATTCAGTTTCTATCTTTAATTTAAAACTTTAAAACTACAAATTAATGAGTATATATTATTCATCTTCAATGTAAACCTTTCGCCTTACTTTAATTTTTTAACAAATTACAAATATTTGAATTTTGATTATAGTAAACAAAAAAGTACTAATTATTTACATTTTTTTTTCTTTATCTTTTTCTTATCCAAAATCACGATACAAAAAAATGGAAAGACTTTCTTTTATATCTATAATTAGTACTTGCACCTCATACTAAAAGAAGAAAAAGGAAAAAAAAAACTAAACGAATGTTTCAAATAGATTGTGATAGATAGAATGATCATTTTAAGATTTAGGGGAGTGCATGTAATAAATATGGAGGTGTAGGAAGTAAAAGTTATTCTGAAATTCTTCCTAATTTGAAAGAAGGTTCGGCCTACGACCGTTTCTATCTAAAACCCATTCCATTGCTATAAATACCACACCAAACCAAACTGAACCAACGGTTTCTCTCTCCCTTCTTCAAATCCCATATTCCCGCCTTTTTTTGCCATCCTTCACTTTCCATCTTCTTACTCTCGTTCTCTCGCAAACTCCAAACGCGTGCGTTTCTGGAGATTCCGGCGACGGTGAACTAGAAGCCGTTGAATCTCCGATCAGAAACGAAAATGAAGATCAACAAAGCCTGCGATCTCTCCTCCATCTCCGTCTTTCCTCCTCCTCTTCTTCATTCAAGGTCACTCCTCTCGCACTGATTCACACATTTCAATTACTATTGTTTCCTTCAGTCCATTGCTTCTGGTAGAACGCTCATTTCATCCGTTCGTTGAGAAGAAGATTTAGTTCTACATTTGAAGCTTATTCATGAACTTCGTGTTTTCTTCGGCACGCTCTGTTTGGATCCTGCGAATTAACGAATCTGGAAACTGAGTTAAAATGATTTATATATCACAACACATGGCGCGTTTCAATTCAAATAGTCGTGTTGAACTGTTTATGTTGACATCTGTTATTTTTCTATCGCCTATATATGAAGGAAAGCGAACAACGTATCAAGTGGATTGCAAGTTTCTCACTCTCAGCATCGCACGCAACCATCGCAGCAATCGTTTTCTCAGGGACTTTCATCTCAGCACGGATTGCTGTCTCATTTATCTCAAAACTCTCTCGATGAGGCCGTCACTAATGATCTGGTTAGATCTTGTATACTGACGTAGTTATACTGATATTCTTAATTTTATAAGCAATTTTCATTAAAAACTATTCTAGTAAACTGATATTGGTTAGAATTAATTATAATTTATAAGTTAATTTGAGATGGAAATAATTGTAATTATTGCTCGAGTTGAAAATAATTGTACCTCTTTTATAAATTGTTCGTGGCTTCACAAAAAATCTAATGTCAAACAAGTGGAATCAAAGCGTGTTCTGGGAGAGAAAAAGGCTATTGTTGCTGTCAATTAGTTCATGTGCTACTTAGGATACACAGTGAATCTATTCCATGGATATCCTTAGTTTTATCAATTATATTTGTCACTAGCTTGCATTAAATTTAAGACAATTTAAAATTTAATTCCTTGAGTATTTTCTGTGTTGTGTTCAATTTTATTTGGAATTTCAGCCTGAAAAATCTATGTAACAAGAATTTGGATTGAAATTATCAGCATAAGTTAATAGACTGCAACTTCAATCGTGATTGAAAATACTAAAAGCACCTAAACAATTGCATAGTACCAGTAGGTTATTAACCGGAAATTTTCCTGATAAATAGAGAACATCTTCAAATATCCTTCACCCAATTATCAAATGTTGCAAATAAGGCGAATATATTTAGTTTTTGACTTTAGACATAATTACAAGCGAATGAAGATTCTATTTTAATGTCTATTAATTCTTATTGTGTTTTAGAGAGTTGGTTCTCAAGAACAAGAGAACTCTTTGAGGAGGCTTTCTAGCTTGCCCCGACCTACATACTCACGGGAAGAGAGTCACCCCCTTAACTCGAGATCTTCGTCCAATCTAATGCTCAAATGGAACTCTGCAGATCATAAAGGTAAGTTTAATGAAAAATATGGGTTTTATTTTTCTAGCTTATATTTTTGGCATCCAGGTTAGACATATCTAAGAGTAGTCTGAGTTTCCTATTACGCTAGCATATAACTTTACTCTAGATAATAAATTCATTGTTTGCTCTAGCAGGTCAGTTAAGTGAAGGACTTGAACACCGAATAGGCATAATGGAAACTTCATTGAGCAGGTTTGCGATGATCTTGGATTCTGTTCAAAGTGACGTTATGCAAGTAAACAAAGGAACAAAGGAAATTATTTTGGAGGGTAAGTAACTCATATTGTCTATTGACGATATTCTAAAAAAAGTTTTTGGGAGTTGTACTTATACAATCATGAAACGTTCTACTGATATTTTGTATGGCTCTCCTTTGATTCTCTGCTTATGTTGCATTTTCCAATCATTGTATATTGTTTGAAACATAATTCAACTGAATGCTCGTTTTTTATACTAAGAACTCTAATTTCTAGCTCGATTTTTGTACATTAAGTGTTTGATGCTAGCTTGCTCACTCTGGACTTTAATCGATATGAACGTTTGCACTAATTGTCAAATTTATAATATTCTGAGTTTTATCTGGCTCGGTCTATTACGTAAATTACTTTTATAGCACAGTGTACAATTTTAATTCCTTGCTTTCCATTCAGTGGAATGCATAAGGCAGAAGTTGATTGCTCAGGATAACTCATTTCAGTTAATGGTAATGCCCGGATTCCTACCTTGACTTGCATGGTTTCACTAACATCAATGGATATCGAAGTTCAGTAGACTGATAGCCATAGTCTGGTTTTAAATCAGACTAAAGGACAAGAAGAATTTAAAGCAATGATTGATGGGAACTTGAAATCTTTATCTGAACAAATGAGCCATGTTTCAAAGAAAGAGAAGCTACAGGATGTATATTTGGCGGTTTCTTCGTTGCCTCAGCTAATTGAAGCCTCTATGCAAAATGTAAAAAATGATCTCTGTAACATCACCAAGGAAATGCAGGCAAGTACCATATGGCAATTTATAATGATTAATACCTGCAGACGTATTAAACTTTTAAACTTTTTAGGTTAAGTACTTTAAAAAGGTTTCTTAGAACCCCTCTCCTCATTTTTACACCGCTACAGGAAAATGCCTCCTCCCGAACACTCTTTCTTTTCCTTCGTGTTTATAGTTACTAGAATGCCGTCAAAAAATTATGCTTTGCCAATGAGCGCTTGCAGGGAATTTCTTGCAACCTTAAAAGCTTCAACCAAAAGGATGTGGCGCCGCCGTCTTCGTCCTCAAAGGTTCATTATCTCTGTTAATGAACCATATTTTGCTGATTTTTTAAATGATAAATGGATTCCGTTGTGAAAAATTAGTCTGCTGAACCCTGATTGTTTTCTACGGTGAAAAGCGTCGGCTTTTTTATCCCTGACACGTTGTTGGCTCGCAGAATTTAAGCAAACAGGTCATCACACCGAAAAAGCGACAGCCTCTTGCTAAGTATGTATTAACTTCACTTACTTTACTAATAATGCCTAGTAAATTTTTTCTACATTATTTGTCAATTTCAGTTAGTTTTATTTATGAAACAAGTTCGAAGCGTTGACATGACATATATTTCATCTGCTTCTCAGTTTGTTAATATTTTTTTCATATACTTTACACTCTCAAACGTGAGGACTAATCTGCTGTAAATATATTGGATGTGAAAATGATAGATTAGTGTCAATTATTTATTTCCTAGCTTTCATAGTTGACGAGTAACACGGGTTTTACTGGATTAAACTGCTGCACTGCTTCGAGGCTGAATGAATTATATGTGAAGATCACACTACGCTATTATGAGCACAGATATCCATACACACAATGCGTGTGTGTGCAAGTTTCCTTTTCCTGTTAGAAACACTGATCCAGCAATTGATCCTTCTGGGCCTGTCTAACAACATAGAAGAAAATTGCTTAATAAATGGAATTCTCACTTGCTGAACGGGTGAAGTCATTTCTTTTGAATGCTATTCAACCTTTTGTTCGGAGAATTCTGCTTTTACTATTCTTTTACGACAAACACGAGATAATAATTATTCAGCTTTCTACGCTCTGAATCATGAGTTTATTTATAAAATTATATGTCCGCATTTCCATTTGGCGGACAAATCTAGGTATATTGGAACGATGATTTATTTTATAGTATATATTTGTTTATCCCCTCTGTATCGAATTGTTAATCTTAATAATTAATAACGAATGGCTCTAGTTACGACTGGTTATATCTGACACTTCAAAAGCATTTGTTACGTAGTGTGACCAAGGACAGAGTATTTTTCTTTGACTTCAGTGAGGCGAATACTAGTTTACAAGCTGCTGTAGCTCCAGAGGTAGAAATGGGCGGCTGGAAGTCAGTAAAAAAGGAACGAGTCACTTTTTTAGATAAAGCATCTGAGAAGGTGCAAAAGAAAAAAGAGCCAGAAACTGAGAAGGTATTCTCGAAGAAATTCAGTGTTCCCTTTCATGATCAGAAAGTTGCATGCCCTTCTATAAGTTGCCGATATGATGCGTACAGTTATAAAAGATGCACTCAACAGTGACAATTGTCACTTCATTTTTCACGCAAATGATTTCTTTTTTTTCATTTTACAAATCTTATACTTGCTTTACCAGTTGTCAAGTTCTGTTTGAATGACAGTGTATAAAGGGAGGTATAGACTGTGCTATTGTCATTGAATCCGACGAGGAGACTGAAGTGGGATTTTCCTGCTTGGTCAAAGAAAATGCAGGTAGTTGACTGAACTGTAAAAACTAAGATAAAACTTTCTGATTTTCGTTTTTAATATGGTGCGTTATGTGAAAAACAACAAAACTTAATGTAGATTGTTAGATATTATTCAGCGACAAAACCACATAAGATTATAGGTGTTGTTTTCGATTATAGGTGAAACTTTATTTTGATAATCTTGTTCATAAAACTTTAAATTAAATGTCAAAATAAGTTATTAAAACATAAGGTCAATTCCAATAAAAGAACAACATAATAACACATAAGTAATACTATTAAAAAAGCTTTAACAAGAGAGATCTTATACTCCTTAAAAGTAAAAAAAAAAAAAAAAATAAAGGATACATTTGACAACTTGCATAACTTATACAATCATCCAAGAAAAATATATTATTATTTAAATGGAATATTTTATTATTGAAAGACGTTAAATAGTTATTTAAAAAAAGATACGTGTAAAAAATAATTATTTTCTTTATTGTATTGGTTTAGAGGACATCTTAATTAAAGGATTGTGTTTTCATCTTTTTATTTGCTTTTTAAATAGTTTAGAATTGAATATTATTTATTATAGTAGGAAGCAGTCCTGGTCTACAGCATTGATTTTAGTTCTAGTTGTAGTTTTGAACTATGAAAACATTACTTATATTGTTTAAAAGAAATATATATTTGTTTCCCTAATACTACCGAATTAGCAGTCATGGATACAACTGCTATATGATTATACTTAATTAGCAATATTTTTTCATGGCTAATTAAAAATCTTATGTTAATTATGGAAATTAGTGTACATTGTATATAGTTTATTACTTCTTGTGATGGTGATTTATATAGCACGACGTGTATCTGTTGATTTGAAACATATAAATTTAATTTAATTCTTTGTAAGTTGCTATTTGATAGAAATCGTAACTGTTTTTAATATATGCTTCCATGGAGATCAGGCGAAGACCTATTTGGCAAATTGACCAAGGAAGAAGAGGAAGAAACTGAGCGAATTTTGCGGAAAGCAAGGAGGCGTAAGAGGAAAAGTATTGTAATACTATAAAAATATATTGAAGGTTACCTATTTCCATTCTATCTTCCTTCTGTCATATTATTTCCTGCCACGACGTAAATATCCACCAATGCACTTTACCAAGTTTTAGATTGATTAGTGACTGCTCTTTGGACTATTTTATTAGGATAATGATATTTTGACAATTTTATTTTATAATATAAGATGATATTTTTTAAGTGGTTTTAGAATATAAAAAAATAAAAAATCATTTAAAAAATGTCACTTTAGATTAAAAAAAAAAGTTATTAAAATTTAATCGTTAGAAAATCATTTTTCATTTTATTATCTACGAAAAGAAAAAGGCAAACCTAAATCTTCTATAATATTTATGCAAATTTATAACGCATGGAGCAAAAGCTATATTTTCAATTCGAAAACAGTAATGGACAGTTAAACTCAATGTCATTTTAATCCACTTTCTTTGTTGTGCAGGAGCAGTTTGTTACTTCAAGACGGGGCTGAAACTTGGATATAATTGTGGACCTTTTGGTATTTTTTTTCTTAATAAAGTGGAGTCTCGCCTTAAGAATTAGTATCGACCTTAGTTATACAGGTACAACTCGTGTCATGTGTAATTTTAATTAGAAATAGTATAAAAAAGAAGTACCAAACTGTATGTAAGTTTATAATCAGAAATTATCTTTTTTTTGGCCTTGTTAACCAGTATTAATAATTTTGTGCAATGCCACATTTCCTTACATAGGAAGTTGTTTGCTCTTTCTATTTTGATTGCAATAAATTCAACTTCACCGAAAGCTTGTACGTAGGTTTTTCATTAATTCATTACAGTAAATTGCACCAAAAAAGAATAAACTATTCGATTGACAATTGACCTTTTTCTGAAGAAAAATGTGTTTTTCCCTTTGTAAGATTGGGTTCCGCTGTCTAAAATTATTGGGCCTTCTTGAACCTCTGGTTGGCGGAAAATTCCAAGTGGTAGAGGTATTGGGGTTTAGAAGATACCACCATGGAGAGAAAAGAATGACACCGGGTTTTTCTTAATTAACATGAAGTGCACTATAGTATATTTTATTTGTCAGGTGAACCCAAAAACTACCAACTAAATGATTTTTCTTGTATGTTAACACTAGTGAAAGATTAACATTTCCTGAGTGGGTCGTGAATTGTATCATTTTGTAAAGAAACAATTCTATCACTTCGTTGCCTTATACACAGCAAATTATTTGACAGTTGGTGAACAATGAACTTGTTAAAGATGCTTTTAATGCTTTTGTTTTGACATGTGAAGTATGGGACCGGACCAATTTCTCCCAAGCCTCATAGTTACAATAACATCTCCCGCGGTGAAGGTTTAAGATTTGCTTAAATTGTTTGAAGTAGTTCTTCTGTTGAAAGATATCATGTCACGCTTGTAATTATTTAACATTTTTTTTAGTTATTTCTACAAATAAATACTGTCTAGAAATAAAATAAAATAAAAATTCTTCACATTATTTATTCTTTTTAAATTATTAGTTGCTACAACGTTGTTTAGTGTACAATGAGGCATTGTTTATACCTCCTTTGATGACAACTTTTTGTCTCTTACTATCGAATCTAATATTATGATTGTTTTTAATTGTCAAAAAGACAAATATCCTAGAGTCTGGGGGGCATGCAGTTGATCAATTATTTTCAGCAATGTATGCAGGCTTTCTACATAAATAAGTTGCAATATTTTTATTTCTTATTTTAATTTCGAGTATTACAGTCCCTTTTTCATTTGGTTATTTATAACCATTATTATGTGTTTCATCTTTCCTCACAGTGCGTTACAATAACTTTACTTTCTCTTTATTTTTCTTGATAGCATATGGAGTGAAAGCACTTTCTAAGACATAAGGTAGAAAGTGGGGGCATCCAATGCATAAAAGGCAGTAGTTGGAGTTAGCCTACCCACTATTTTATTAGTCAAAAAAAAGTAAAGCACAATAATGGGGTTGGACAAGGAGGAAGGATGAAGTTAACTCCATCACAACTTCACTAATGATGTTTTAATAATTCATAAATATGTACATGGCCATAACTTGATCAATCTAATTTTTAACTTGTATATTTTCTTAAAAAATAATTATGTTTAATGATCGTTTTTTACTTTTGCAACAACAAAAAAATACGAGAGTAAATTGTTTAGATTTTACCTTTTTTTTGAAAGAAAAAAATAATCATCAGAACTTTTACATCTATTAATCGAATAGTTAAATTTGGATACACTGCTTGCAACATCCCATTTTAATAGATTAAATTTACTAAATAAAACATCACACAGTCATAATAAAGAGCAATCAGATTTGGAACAACATACATAAGAAATCCAACTGTTACAGTCATCCAAGAATGTACTTGAAAGGGGTCTAGGCATACAACCATGCCATAGCCACAACAGAATTGAAAAGGTTCACAGTTATGCAAAAGGAAGGCTCCTAGAGCACAGGATTACAAAGACACTAGGCCATGGAATTTCATTTGAGGCCACATCAACTAGCCCACTAAGCTGCACCGCTACCACCGTCAGGCCTACCTCCAACAGTATTTCCATCTGCTCCCACCCAAGGTGATCATCGCAAAAGAGAAATCAAAACAAGGACACACACACAAAAGGAATAAAAGGGTAAGCTAGTGTATTATAAATTTTATCATGGTATAACAGACAAGTATTTAAACAGTCCAAGCATGCAACACAGTAGGCATAGAGAATCATGTTATAGCAAACAAACAGGACACTATGACTCAATTATCCGGATACATATACTAAGATCGGATTCACTGGACGCTTGCACTTGTGGTGGCCTCTACTGTTCTGCAGAGCCATTGCCAATGAGTTTCACCCTACCACACACGAGGTTAGCCTTTAAACGTCTAAGGCCATTATCCTGCCAAAGACTGGGGCCTCCCGCTACTCTCACCACTTGGGTCAGTTTGCTCTACATGAGACTCACTGACCCTTTAGAGTTTCGGGATGCGGTCCTTACTTGAATCCATATCTTAATATATACACTACACACCACCATGAGATCTCCCCACGAGACTCATGGAATTACGCCTATCACACTATCAGAATCATTTTTCTCATACAATTCCACTTCTTTCATTTCCTTCATCCAATTCTCATGTTAAGACATCACAAAGCCAGAAATCTATGATCACTCTCATACCAAGCATGCCAATTTCGTTCATAAAAATCCAAACACCCAAGCATATTCACGTACATCATATTTAGGAAGAATAATCTAGACAACACATGCAATAAATCATCCAAACAGTCAAGAAGGACAGTGCCAGCACTCACCACTGCACTGGCCTCGCTCAAGCTAGGAGCCTCGCTCAGGCGAGGAGCTTGCCTCGCTCAAGCTGCGAGCTCTCGCTTAGGCGAGACAGATAACAGTGGCCCCTGGGAGATTTCACGAACTCTCGCTCAGGCGAGGCCTTCTCGCCTGAGCGAGACAGTGCGTCGCTCAAATTGTGACTGGGCCGCCTGAGCGAGCGCTCGAGGCAGAATCTTGGGCGAGCTTTTGTTATTCTCGCCTAGGCGAGACGAGCTTGCCTGGGCGAGAATACCAGTTCTCCCCCACTGTTCCGCGCATGCAACCCAGAAACAATCAATCCAAACATTTTATTCTTGATCTCACACAAGCATAAATGTTTTCAAATCCTTTTACAAATAAAACAGTGGTGAAACAGGCAACATACTCCAAAAACGAAAATAAACTAGCTTCCCTTACCTTGTTATACACTAGTAGAATAGAGTGGTAACCCAAGAAAAGTAGTGGAGAACTGGAGCAAGGTACGGAGCTGAAAACAAACCCACACAGAGTTGAGAATGGGGTGCTAGGGAGAACCCAAGACAGAACCATTAGCCTCTGAACTGGAGAAAGAGAGGAACAAGGTTGGAGTTCGACTTACGTGGAAGTACAATATCCTTAGCTAGCTTGAAACAAAGGGGAGAACCTTTGTGCCCTAGCAGAACTCTTACACTAGACGAGGGGAGGGAACAAGGAGCTGATTTTTCTGAAAATGGAATAGAATGAAGGAGTTAGGGGCTGGCAAGAGTATTGGGTCCCTTATTGGACCGACCTTAGGCCCACGAATGGCTAGGTCTAAATACTCAGCTGAAAAGGAAAAAGGAGCTTACACTACTAATATAAAAAAACAAAACAAAAAATATAATGTACAGTAGTCAATTACCAATGAAATGTAATAAATTATACAATAAGACGCACTGTTAATTGGCTAAAAGTATATTTGGATAAAATTCTTTTAAGAGAGAAAAGTGAAAAAAAATAAAGAAAAATCTTATAAATTCAAATTAGCCTACGCACAAGATAATTTCTTTTCAAAATATACAAATATTTACAAATTATTTTATACATAAACTAATTCTTTTATTATTTATTTATCTGATTATTATTATGAAAGCCAAAGTAAATACAAACATAAATTTTATAAGAAGAAAACAATTCTGACTTATAAAAAATTAATTGTAATTTTTTTATACTTATAAATTTCTAAAAAAAAAAAGTTATCCAAAGAAAACCCTAAATCTACATTTCAATAAACAACTTGAGTTAAACCAGTGTAAACTATAATACCTGAAGCTAAACCTTATATTTGATTATTTGTACAAATATGCATTAAGAAAATGAAGAAAAAGGTACAATTATATACCACCAAAGACATAACGCAACAAAATAGCAACCACCGGTTTAGTATGTTTTGGATCGACACAACACGAACCCAAGTACATATAATTGACGCTTGATCCACTTATATGTTTTTTCATGTAAAATTTTCAAACTTTCAAAATGCAACATCAAAGTAAATATCTATTATAATCTTGAATTATGATAGAGAGAATACCTATTAGACCATTTTCTCCTTTTACTCTTTATAGTCTAATTCCGTATAATAAAAAAAAAAATCTCAAATTTGATATCCGTAATCCTATATTAGATTCTTTTTGCCTATAAATAAAAACCTTGGTCATCTGTATTTCAAAATTTGTTTTGCTTGATTCTGAAGATGAGGTGAAAGGCAAAACTAATGGCTCCACATGTCTTTTTGCATGTAATGTGTGAATTATTACATTAAGTGTAAGTGCTTCCTTTGTTCTTCATGGTCCTCAATTTGTCATCCATCCACCCTACAATCCCCACTCACCTTTCATTATAAGCAATTCCTTCAAAACAAAGGCAAAAACAAAAGAGTGGGAATTTTTCACCACTCTAGCACTTTTTTTATTTTTTTCTCCCAAGTAACATATTGTGCCTTTAACTACATAAATAGCATAGTTTATTGTTATGAAAGTTCAGAGTTTGGCTGAAATAAAAATATGTAAAAAGTGTTAAAGATATAACATTGATTAGAGATAAGGTGAATTTTTACAATATACAAGTGAGTGTAGGCTTTGCTTTATAAATATATTTTGTAGGATTAAGTTTTGAAATTAAATTCATACTATCTTAATATGTATCAAAATTATTTGAAATTTATCTCAACGGTAAAACACATACAAAGAAATATATGGAGAATAAAAGTGTGTATTATTGAGTGTATATAAAATATTACAAGAAGTGTGATATATATACACACAAAGTTAACCCTGAGAGCCAAAAATAAATGAGCCTAAAACATTGACATGTGATAACATCTCCCTCAAACTCACAATGTTTCGGCTAAATGCATTGAGAGTTTGTTAACTAAAAAACGAAAGCGTAAACCAGAGGAACTACTACAAGAATCATTTCTCAATGAAACAAAGAACAAAAAAATATATGGAGAAAGAGATTGTGTACTATATTGAGTATGTATGAAATGTCAGAAGATGTGTGATATATATATATATACACACAAAGCTAACCCTAAGAGCCAAAAATAAATGAGACTAAAATATAGAACTATGCTAACATCAACAAGATTTAT
>Ga0214545_1009813_pt1 | contig 14318 bp, 8 predicted proteins | sample CNSS4metaG_FD_160064 | JGI IMG/M metagenome (GOLD analysis project Ga0214545, IMG submission 160064) | Root nodule microbial communities from cowpea collected in UCLA plant growth center, Los Angeles, California, USA - CNSS4 | ecosystem: Host-associated > Plants > Roots > Nodule | place: USA... | reverse complement strand
TATATATATTAATAAGAAGGTTACATGAATTATCACAAATTTTAAATCTACGTATAAAAGCCATATAAAAGCCAAATAGTTAACAACCTTCTTCAATATTAATTGTAGATTAATATTAATATTAATTTTCTCTTTAATAAACACAGATGAAAATAATCATAAATCAAACGAGTGTTCAGTTACTTTAACTATTAATGAATTCAAATAAAATTAATAAAATTAAATTTAAAATCAAAACATATTAATATTTCTTATATTAAATCTAATATTTACTCTTTTTAATCCTATGTAAATTTTAATATCTCTATAATAATGAACAATGAAAAATTTGAACAATATGTAAATTTTAATATCTCTTAAATTAATTTATTATAATGAATCATAAAAAAATTTGAATATGTAAATTTTAATATCTCTTAAAAAATGTGTTATCTCATGAAAACATTAACAACATCTTCATCTACCAAACAGAAATTAAGTTATTAAATAAAGGCTTAAATACCTTTTTGATTCTCATTCTCGTAGTGTTTGTTGCGGAAGGTCCTCATTTTGAAAAAATGTTTAAAATGGTCCTCATTTTTACCGAATGTTTGAAATGATCCTCATTTTCGCAATTCGTGTTTTATTTAGTCATTTCCTGTAATCCCGTTTAAATCATTAACAAAGCATTGTACATGTGGCTCTTTTGTATTAGGGTATGTTACGTGTACTGTACATAACGTTAATTTCTCAATTTAGGGGAAATTTTGCAATTAGGAAAATTTCTTCATCTTCGTCTTTCTTAACCTCAGATTATTTGCAGAGGAAGCAGCTAATACTTGTCATTTCATCATTGGATTGCATTTGTGCTCTTCATTTCAATTTTCCAGTTAATTTTCTTCTTCCTGCAATCCCATTATATAGGTATGTTACGGTCCCAATCTTCTTCCTTTACCTCTGGTTGTAATCGTTGGAGGCAACCGTGTTGTATCACTTCGCGCACTGTTGTAGCTGCGGAGAGATGACAACTTTGAGAATGACAAGAACTCCAAAGTATATTGGTAGAAAATTTTGGGTACAATCTGTTTTTATTTTTGTGTTAATAATAAATTGGTTTTAATTTTTGGTTTATTGATTTACAGAGTGGTGGTTCCAATAATGTGGGTTATTGCAATGTTTTCAAATGATGGTGTTGATGAAAATGATGTCATTATCATGACACAAATGAGGCAGATTAATGATTTGGAGAAGTCATTGAAGGTTGCTGAGAAGAGGCTGCAATTAGTAATAGGGTTCACGTTATTGTGTGTAATCTTTTAAAGTCCAATCTGTAAAATTGAAATAAAGAGCGCAACTGCAATCCAATGATGAAATGACAAGTATTAGCTGCTTTCTCTGCAAATCCGAGCTTAAGAAAGACGAAGATGAAGAAATTTTTTTAATTGCAAAATTTTCCCTAAATTGAAAAATTAACGTTAATTACCACACCTATACAGTACACTATACAGTACACGTAACACACCCTACTACAAACCGTGCCACCTGTACAATTCTCCGTTAATGATTTAAACGACGTTACAGAAAAGGACCAAATAAAACATAAATTGCGAAAATGATGATCATTTTAAACATTCGGTAAAAATGAGGACCATCTTAAACATTCTGTCAAAACGAGGACCATCCGCAACAAACACTACGAAAATGAGGACTAAAAAAGTATATAAACCTTAGATAAAAGGATAATTTAAAGTGACACTTAATTTGTAAGTAGCAGGACTACGATCTCCACCTCCCATGGCACAAATGGTATGTAAGAATGTCGAAAAAGGTAAAAATCATCATCTCTAATAATTAGGAAAATATTCACCAATCACATTTTCTTTAATTTTATATGCCAAAAATTAAGTTGTTGAAAAATAAATTAACAATACTATTGACAAATATTTCCATTGAATCAAGTACATGCTAAAAGACCAAGAAATTGTTACAAATAAAATTATATTAAACACTTAAAAACACTTAAAGGATTTATTCTCTACAAATAAATAAACAAGTCGATTATGAAAAAAAAGTTAAAATAAAATAAGAAAATATTATTTAGACTTCTATTTGTAAGTATAAAAGTGTAAACAGATGCAACTAATTTATAATTGATGAAAATATAATTTGATCACTTAGCTTATCTATAAATTGATAAATCTTTTAATAGTCAATTGTTTTCAACCCTCAAATGAAAAAATATATCGACGTGAGAATGATGTAATAATAAATATTTTTTATTTTTTATATAAATAATTACACATAATAATAAGATATTAAATTTTCTTTATAGTAATATGATGTGACACTACGCGTATTAGTAAGACTGAAAAGTATTGTCAAAGTCGGTGTGTTACCTAATACAACTTGTAAGTGATATAATTAAGAGAAAGGGTAAATAAAGACATGTTCCATAACAACTTTTTTATGGATCACACACAAGAAACAATTTTCAAGCTAAATGACATAGCAGGTGCAACAAAGTTTCTTTTAAGTATATATGGTGAAGATTTTAATTTTAAATAACTAGTCAAGATTCTCTTCTGTTGTAACATCCCATTTAAATAATAATATAATTAAATGAAATCTTACACCAGATAATATAAAGAGTCAAGTTGCGGAGTATAAAGTCACTCCTTACCGTTATCCAAGGTACTTAAAAGGAAATAGTAGAGCTCACTACAATGCCTACAACCCAAAAGGAGTAAGAGATAGCCAGTACTCGAAATAAAGCCTTAGGGGCAATACAATACACGGGCCTTCTCCCTAAAGAAAAGCCCAAAGAGACATGAAGTCCAGCACGGGTAGACTGTGCAGCGAAACCATCCCTTCTCTGTTGACCTCGAGTACCTCTCGCATCTGCTCCCATCAATAAATTGATGATCATCGTAACGGTAGAAGAACAACATACAAGGCAATCAAACAAGCAAAAGGTAAGCTAGAGCCAAAAAGATTTTATCATGAAATCAGATATACTTTCACAGTCCAATATACATACATCATCCAAACATGTTATGACCTCTCAATCAATACACTAAGACTCGACTCGACTCATCCGGATACATATAATCTGGTTGGATTCAGCAGATGCTCGCACTTGTGGTGAATACCTCTACTCACCCCCGAGCTATGTGTTACAAGTGTTACAAGTGTTACAATGAATCAATTCCCTCACACACAATGTTAGCCCTTAATGAATTTCAGGCCTCCTGCTACTCTCACTACAGGAGTCAGTCCGCTCTAAGTGAGATAACTGACTCCTTAGAGTGTTAGAGGATGCAATCCTTACCTTGAATCCTTACCAAGTTCTATAGATGGGGCACCACCATGGACACCCACTAACAGGGGCCATGGAATTACGTCCCGACCATTGAAGCACGACCCTGAAATCCCACCTAGAGATTTCAAGGAATTACGCACTGACCACAGACCAATCATGTTCAATCAATCAAGTAATGTTTACCATACACAATATCTCATGCCAACCTTTACAACCCATTCTCATTCATAACCAAATGTTGAATCCATACCAACTCATCATTCCCAAACAATGAATATATATTTGTATTTCATATCAATACCATGTCTCCTTGATACTAACCATCTCAGTTAAATCACATGCCAAGTTCATACCAAACCCATCATCCACAATCCATGAATCACATCACTCATGCACAATCATTTATCACTTGCTTTTAATATAACAATTAGATTCAAGCCAGTAATAACCATTCAAGATCAGAGAAACAACCAAACTACAACGATCTTGCGATAAAAACTGCTCTCACCTCAGAGCTATGATTCAAGATTGGACCAGTCAAAGTCAAAAGCTATGTGTTAAGGATCTACTGTTAAAATATCAGCTCAATCCAACGGTTAACGAAGTAGTAACTTTCATTTTACGAAAAGTGTGCAGTGCTATCAACAACAAAAATTCAGTGACCTTGCGATAAAAACTGCTCTCACTACAGAGCTACGATTAGAGATCCGACCAGTGAAAGTCAATAATTATGTGTTAAGGATCAACTGTTAAAATATCAGCTCAATCCAACGGTTAACGAAGTAGTAACTTTCATTTTACGAAAAGTGTGTAGTGCTGTCAACAACACAAATTCCGTGACCTTGCAATAAAAACTGGTCTCACTACATAGTTCTGATTAAAGATCCGACCGGTGAAAGTCAAGTATTATGTGTTAAGGATCAACTGTTAAAATATCAGTACGATCCAACGGTTAACGAAGTAGTAACTTTCATTTTACGAAAAGTGTGCAGTGCTGTCAACAACACAAATTCAGTGACCTTGCGATAAAAACTGCTCTCACTACATAGTTCCGATTAGAGATCCGACCGGTGAAAGTCAAGCATTATGTGTTAAGGATCAACTTTTAAAATATCAGCTTGATCCATCGGTTAACGTAGTAGAAATCTTCATTTTACGAAAAGTGTGCGGTGTAGAAAAAGAGTAGCGCCACATTAATCAAACATACTCGCACACCATACATTTTTATTCTATCAACAACCTCATTTAAGCATCACAGCCATACAAACAGACCAAAAATCAGCAAAATAACTTTAAATACATAAACCCTAGCTTCCCTTACCTGGAAAGAGCTAGTCAAAACGACCCCGACCTTTAAGCGAATGAGCAAGACAACTCCAAGAGCATATTTAAGAGCTGAAAATCTCAATACAGAGGAACAACGAGATTATTACGAGGAACCCTAACGGCAAGCATGAAGATTAAACTAAAAGAGAATGCATCGGAAGTAACTTACGTGAGTGAAAGAAATGGGTTCAACTTGGATGAAACCCAAACCCTAGTAGAGGAACGTTACTGTTCTAAGAGAAAGGAGACTATTTTTCTGAAAGTGAGAAGAATGAAAGTGTTTCAGCTGGTTTAGGGGCTTTGATTCCTTATGGGCCAGCCCTAGGCCCAACTTATTTGGGGTAGTCCTTTAAAATAATGGTAGTAAAGTAAGTGGGCCTTACATCTGTGATGACCTTTAACACTGCCTTTTCCTTCTTTGGTTGCTGCTTTTCAATTTCAGTATTTGTCTCAAATTTGTCCTTGTACACTACATTTTCATTGAATGTGACATCTATGCTTCTAATGAACTTTCTACTTTTATCATCCCAAAAGTGATATCCCATACCATTTGCTCCATAGCCAATGAAAATACACTTTCTTACTTTCAGATCAAGTTTGTCCTTGAGACTTATATCCTTGCCTTGTCATCCATTTTGAGGAATCTTAAATCCTATGGGAACTAAGGGTCTTTATTAATGAGGTATGTTGTTGTGCTCACTATTTCTGCCAATAATGTCTTTGGTAACCCTTCATGGATTCTCATACTCTCTGTCCTCTCATTCAAGGTCCTGTTAATTATTTCAGCAACATCATTCTACTAAGGTGTCCTGAGAATAATTTTAAGCATTCTAATTTCATTCTCAACATAGTAATCAACAATTCAAAACTACTATATTCACCACCATTATTAGACTTTAAACATTTAATTTTTAACCTTGTCTCATTCTTAATAACAGCTTTCCACTTCTAAAAGGTATTAAATATTTCTGAATTTTTATCTTCAAAAAATAAACACATACCTTTATAGTGAAATCATCAATAAAAGTGACATGGTATCATGATCCTCTTAATGATGGGACTGATGTTGGTCCATACAAATCTGTATGAACAAGCTCCAACTTCTCAACCTTAGGCATTCTCCTTATCTTGACAAAAGTAACTCTTTTTTACTTCCCAAACACACATGGTTCACAAAAACCAATTTCTAGCCCTTTCAGTTCTGAAATGTTCCCATTTGATACTAATATCTTCATACCCTTCTCGCTCATGTGACAAAGTCTTTGGTGGCACAAAGTTGAAGGATCACCAACATCATCACTATTTGAATTTACTTCTTGTGTAGATAATTCTATCACGTAGAGTGTTCCTTTTTTCCAGCCGCAAACAACTAGATTACTTTTCACTCACTGATCATCTCCGAATATGATTTGATATCCTTGAACATCCAATATGCTCACAAAGATTAACATTCTCTTGAATCCTGGAACATATCTAACGTCCTTTAATGTCCAGACTATACTAGTACTAGTTTTAAGATTTATATCTTTCATGTCTTCGATGTCTAAAGTTTCATCACTTGCTACACAAACTTTGACAAAATTTCTAGTTTTGAAATTTTTCTTCGGGATTCAAACCTGTTCTCAACAACGCATTATCAATGTTTCCTTATGAAATTTTTCTCATGCCTCTTTCTGTTGACAATTTCAAGAGGTAAAATATCCTTGTGAGTTTTGGAATGTCCTTGCTCCTTGGACTTTGATATGTCATACCCAAAATCTTGCCCTCTTTCGCTGCTTAATAAATGACTGGAGTAAATATATTTTTATTGTAATATAACAAATATATAATATAAATTGAGAAAATAAAACCTTCTTCACGAATAAACTCACTTATATGTTAACTCTTGCTAAGTCGGTTACAAAATTTTTTACTTTGACGTCGAACTAATTTATTTTGAAGTCAACCAATAAAAAACGTTAGCCCACCATGACATGTCCGGAGGTGAAGACAATTCAGTTTAACACGGAAGAGTCAAATCTTAAAAAAGAGGAGTAGCCATTGACTTCATATCACGAGTAGATCTTATTCTATAATCGGAATAATGGGTTTCAGCAGCCATCCAAACCTGTCCTTTGTTTTGTTCATGCTGTGTTCTTATGTGTTCAACGTTGGTATTGCCACAGAAAGCACCACATCATCAAAATCCATCAAGGACCCAGAAACTCTAAGCTCCAAAGATGGTAACTTCACTTTGGGGTTCTTCACCCCTCCAAACTCCACACTCCGCTACGTTGGAATTTGGTGGAAGTTTCAATCCACTGTCGTATGGGTTGCTAATAGAAATCAACCACTCAATGATTCTTCAGGAGTTATTACCTTTTCTGAAGATGGCAATCTTGTGGTGCTGGACGGACAAAATCAAGTTCTTTGGTCAACGTCTGTGTCAAACACATCAACCAGGTCAAATGCACAGCTTTCAGACGAGGGAAAGCTAGAACTCATAGAAGCCACAACGGGGAACAGCTTATGGGATAGTTTTCAGCAACCTTCAGATACAATGCTGCCCCGAATGAAAATTTCAAGCAATAGAACAGGTAGGGGAGTAGGACTTACATCATGGAAGAGCCCCTCTAATCCCAATGTTGGGAGCTTCTCTTTGGGTGTTGTTGAACGCGGAAAAATCGTTGAAGTGTTCATCTGGAATGAAACTCGACCATACTGGCGCAGTGGTCCCTGGAGTGGTGGGATCTTTACAGGGGTAGAGCAGATGGCTAGTGCATATCTAAATAGTTTTACGGTTGTAGACGGTGAAGGCTATTATAACCCACAAAGTGTATCTGAATTCGGAATCTACGTTCTGAATTCTCAAGGCCAAGTTGAAGAAAAATATTGGAATGATGAGGAGAAAGAACTAGAAGTTTCGTGGACGAGTAAACAATCGGATTGTGATGTTTATGGTCTGTGCGGGTCGTTCGCAATCTGTGATGCACACAGCCAAGGAACAAATGGCTCACCAGTATGCAGCTGTTTGAAAGGGTTTGAGCCAAACAACAAAGAGGAATGGGATGCACAAAACTGGACTAGTGGATGTTTTAGGAGCACACCTTTGCAGTGTGCAAGAGCCAAAGATCAAAACACAAGTATAGATACAAATGAAGATGAATTTTTGGAACTGCAAATGGTGAAAGTTCCAGATTTTTCTGAATGGTCTAGTGCTGAGCCCGAGACATGCCGAAACCAATGCTTGGAGAATTGCTCTTGTGTTGCGTATTCTCACGATGATGGGATTGGTTGTATGTCTTGGAATGACAATCTACTAGACATCCAACAACTCTCAAATCGAGGACTTAATCTATATGTTCGTGTAGACTCTTCTGAACTTAAACATGGTATGCTACGTCTGCTTAAGCATTTTAAACATAGTTTCTTTTGCACGGTATTCCCTATATTTTAGATTGATATTTTTCCTTAATAGATAAAGGGAAAAAGACAACAATTATCATTACAGTAACAGTGATAACAGTAATTGTGATCGTTGTCACTTGTACTTGTGTAATGTGGAGGAGGACTTCCTGTCGCCCAGGTAAGACACCATTTCAGAATTTAGCCTATAACTTAGTTTTGTTTCTATTGGTAAAGTAGCTAAGTTTACATTTTCTATCACTCTGGCTAAAATATGGTACTCAATCAAAACAGCAATGAAAAGGGGCAAGAAAGGTTTCTTATGTTTCAAGAATGATGAACCATTAGAACAAACAGGCAACACAGTGTTTGAAGAACTGTCACGAGTTAAACTACAGGAGCTGCTCCTGTTTGATTTCGAAAAGCTTGCAACAGCCACAAACAACTTCCACCAGTCCAACAAACTTGGACAGGGTGGTTTTGGTCCTGTGTACAAGGTACCTAGAAACAAAGTTATCAAATATTTGAATCCATTGTTTATAGTTGTCCTCAACCATTTTTTTTTACAGGGGAAACTGCAAGATGGACAAGAAATAGCAGTTAAAAGACTTTCTAGAGCATCTGGGCAAGGTCTTGAAGAATTCATGAACGAAGTAGTCGTGATTTCCAAGCTTCAGCACCGCAATCTTGTAAGACTTCTTGGCTGCTGTATTGAAGGTGACGAAAAGATGCTACTATATGAATACATGCAAAACAAAAGTCTGGATGTGCTTATTTTTGGTTAGTTCTGTGATTCCTTCTCTAGTAATTGTCTCATATATCCAATGCCGTACTTTTATGATTCTCTTTATTTAGCACGCAAATATTTACGATGTAAGCAATCTTTTTATAACTGGTTAGTTTACATTAAAGCATGTAAATCAGTGGTTTACATGACCCTGCTTCGTCGTTTCATCTTTTAATGTTATGTTCACAAGAGTATAATGCTGCCATTACTTTTTAGATCCAACAAAACATAAACTCCTGGATTGGAGGAAGCGCTGCTTTATAATAGAAGGAATAGCTCGAGGGTTGCTTTACCTTCATAGAGACTCTAGACTAAAAATAATACACAGAGATTTGAAGGCAAGTAATATCTTATTAGATGATGAACTCAATCCAAAAATATCAGACTTTGGTATGGCTAGAATCTTTGGAAGAACTGAAGATCACGCTAATACTAATAGGATTGTTGGGACATAGTAAGTATATTTTCTTTATCCATTATTTGAAGAAAATTATTGGAGAATCACGGTTGACATTTGAATGCAGTGGTTACATGTCTCCTGAATATGCAATGCAAGGACTGTTTTCAGAGAAATCGGATGTGTTTAGCTTTGGTGTTTTGCTGCTAGAGATTGTTAGTGGAAGAAGAAACTCAAGCTTTTATGATGATGAGCATTCTCTTACCCTTCTAGGATTTGTAAGTCACAATAATTTCTAACTCAATAATAGGAATCTTTGCCGAAAGCTAATTGTTTTTGTTTTCATTTCAGACCTGGGCACAGTGGAAAGAAGGCAATATATTATCTTTAATAGATTCGGAAATATATGATCCTAATAATGATGAAAATATGTTAAGGGTCACTCACATAGGACTTTTATGCGTACAAGAAGTTGCTTCAGACAGACCCACAATGGCTACAGTAGTTTCAATGCTTAATAGTGATGTTGTCTTTCTTCCTCCTCCAAGTCAACCTCCATTCATCCTGGTGCAAAATATGGTTAATTCAGAGTCATCTGAAGAAAGTCAAAAAGTTTGTTCCGTAAATACAACTAGTATTACAGAAGTTCGTGGTAGGTAGCAAAAGAAGCCTATGAAAGATGAGTAATGAAATTGATTACGTGACAGAGAAGGCCGTGGCTATGCAGACTATGCAGACTTTATGTGAAATTTGAATTTTCTGCTGGATTTTTAATCTTCTGACGACTAACACAAAAAAAAAAAAAAAAATAAAAAGAAAAATTTGTACTCATTACGTGATCTCAAGTCTCATTACTTGAGGTAAAAGAAAGATTGGAAACTTAAATTTTAGATTGCGCGTAGGATGCAGAAGACGTTGCAAGATTATCTGAAGGAGGCATTAATTGAACTATTGCTGAAAATTTATGACGATCGTGAATCAGATGGACAAAGGCATCAGAATTCACAAGATGATCATGGATCATCTGATCAAGATTTTTCTGTATCAAGTCATTGTTATCTGTATCAAGTCCTTATGTTTGTGGCACTAGGTTGGCTAGAATCATTTTTCTGACTTTAATGATGAAAATGCAAATAAATGGACTTTTATCAATGTGAAAGGTATTTCACAATTGACCTAACTCTTGAAGAATTCAAAGTGCAGCTAGCAGTAGTGCATTTTGAAGGCAAGGCACTATAATGACATCATCCCTTACAAAATGCACAAAAACTGTAAATTGGCCCACTTGGACTCTATATATATTGGTCCACTTGGGCTGATATATGTTAAAAGAAAGATTTGGAAAATTTTGGTGAAGATTCCTGGTTTGATTAATGAATTTGAGTTAGTGCGGAAAATATTTAATATAATTTGAAAAATAAATAATTAAAATCAAATTTTATTGTTATTAATATTTTTATGCAATATTAATTTTAGAGATAAATATTATTTATAAATAAATGATTTTTTATATCTATTTTATTGATTACAAGTTATTTTATTTTCAAATCAGATTTATTACCATTGACTTTAATGACCCGTAAGTCTCTCTTCTATCTATGAAAAAAAGAAACAACATATACAAATTTTGGGAGACACATAATTTTGTTTTGTCATGTATAATGAAGACATTTTTTCTCTAAAACGTTATGTCCGTCTCAACCTTCTAAGTGATTTATGTTTATTTCTTCGATTATAATAGCATCATAATATATTTTTGTTATTATTTGTTTGAATTAATGAATCTTTTATTACATTTCTCTTTCTTATTCTTATATAAAATTATGTTAACTATTTTGTTGGAGGATTAAAGTATGATATCCGAAGTGCATATATTTCAATATATATATATATATATATATATATATATATATATATATATATATATATATATATATATATATATATATATATATATATATTAACACACATTATATAATGTAATATGTAACATAAGCTAATTATATTATTGAAAAAAAAAAGCACAATGTGCAACAGCTCAATAAAACAGTAAAATCGAGTTTCAACACTCAATTAATTTTATCAGCTATTTACCTTCTCCAATTAATGCTCTGCAATTCACTTGTACCAAAAGATATTCCAACCAGTATTAGGATAGGTAAAAGAAGAATGATGAGGGTTTCAGAAAGGGTAAAGAATAGCAAAGAGACAAAGCAGAGGGAGCAAACACCTGGACTACCTTTCCACGTAATCCTTTAGCCGTATATTCTCTTACCTCAACCTTGTGCTTTTTATGATTTTCCTCCCACCTGAATCAGCAGTCACGTGTCCACTCTTTCTAACAGCATTTGACATTAATTCTCCTTCTTTCTTGACACATGTTACATTGCCCTTCTTGTAACATTCCTTTCGAGATGTCATGTAGCATCTCTAAAGAATATTACTTTTTCGAAAATAAAAATGAATAGTAAAATAATCTAAAACACTGTAATAGCAATAAAACCTCATTTATAATCGCATATTCCGAAAAGTGCGGGAAAATAAAAACTTTAATTATAACTGAATTCCAAGATTCGCAATTACATTAATGCCAAAAGCCCATCAAAGTTCAACATAGTAAATTTTACATCAAAAGTCTAAATATAAAAAAATCCTTTCAAAAACCCAGGTAGCCCCTGCACTCCGCCTCTGAGCATCTCCTGGCCCACCTGTCAAATCATCTGCTTTCGGATATCCGATCATCTCCACACACACACAGAAAGGGTGAGTTATGCACAATATATAAAAGTATACATGAAATAAATATGCCACCCATCCCAAAATTTACATGACTAAATATTTCATTGTTTTCAAATTACCCATCCATGATCTCATAGTCCTTCATGAGTCATATACATGAACTAGGTCTTAGGACTTCAGTGTGCTCCCACGAAACTAACTCATTCGTGGTCCAACCCTATGAGCCTATCCTACTAATAGTCCTGCCCTATAGACTCCTCGTCTGTAGTAAATCATCCAAGCCTTCTTAACTTGGACCCTGGCACGCACGCAATCACCATACTATGGACTCCTCGCCCAATAGTAGCCGATGGGAAAATAACAGTTCCTTGCCCATCGTGCGTCCGACGCATGTAATCAGCACACTAAGGACTCCTCGCCACTTAGCAGCCGATGGAAACTACACAGTTCCATGCCCATCATGCGTCCAACCAACAAGCACATCCAGACCCTTATTGGACTTAGTCCTTCAAGCCTGACACCACCACCACATGCATATACTTCCTATACTTACGAAAAAGTAGCCAAACCAACACATAAAACACATACAAACATGGCAATTTCCATAAACTCGCTTAAGCCAAAGACCCTCGCCCAAGCCAAAGTGATTTAATTTTTTGATCATTTGATTAGATCATTAGTATAACACTTTAAAAAATACTCTTCTATCAAACAATTGGATCGTTAGATTTGATCATTAATATAATGCTTTAAAAGATGTGAAGGTGGAGAAGTATAATTTATCTTGTTTTCATCTTCAGCTTCCCTTTTATCACTTTTACAAATGAATTTATTATTTTATTTTTTATCGATATACTTATTTTTATATATATTAAAAAATAATTTATTATAATTTAATAAAATATTAAGAGACATAATTATTAGAAAGAAAAAAAATATTATAATTAAGTCACATATAAAAATCAGTTATAAAAAAAATACATAATACATCATTTTTTTTCTATAATCATAGAAAATGAGTATACAAAAAGCTCGTGAAATAAAAAATAATTTTAAAAACTATTAAACTAATATTTCATCATCAAGTGAGACAAGAGAGAATTACATTTTTTTTCGAGAAATAAAGGAAACAAATGAGAAATGAGAGCAGAAATAATGAATATGTATCTAACTTCATTTTTTCTTCAAAAATAAAAATAAACATGAGGGTGAGAGATGAGTATAATTTTATGAAAAAAAAATAAAAAGGCAACCACAAAAGAAAATAAAAAATATCTTAATAAATGTTTAGTTTAATTATTCTTTTGCTTACTGTTACTGTTTTACACAATTTCAAGTTGGTCATTCAGTTTTATAGTGTCAGTTTATTCCCAATGTTTGAATCGCAATTTCATATGTTTAGACGAAAATAGAGACCAAAAGAATAATTATACCTAACTATTTTTATTTTTTATTATGTTTAATTTTATGTTTAATTATTTATTAACATTAAATGTTTTATTTTATAAAAATAAGTAAAAAACAAAATTTAATTTAAATCAATTTTTAAATTATACTATTTATAATTTTAAAATTTTAAAATATATATATATATATATATATATATATATATATATATATATAATTTTTAAAAAAAATCAAAAATTTGGTAGACCATAGCCCTTCCCGCCTCCTGTTATGCTTCGTCACTATATCTACATGTTGGTAAGTTAACTTGACTTATCACAAGTTTAACTCGCATGAATTGAATAAGTCGAATTCTTGATGGCACTACAAAAAGACATGTACATACAGACGTTTATTTTTGTAATTTACTTCATTTTTAACTGTCGTTATTTACTTGAGCGACGGTTTCCTGAAATATCGTAATTCTTGTCGTCACAAAGTATAATACGGCGGTTATAGATGAACCGCCGCAACAACTGTCATTTTATACAACGTATTAAGTGGCGGTTTAAAGAGGCAAAAAGCGTCAGTTAAAGCTGACATAATATTTTTACTGGATGATAAATATAATGTGAAAAACGACGCTTTAAACTGACACTATTATCATTATATTATGACATTTTTAAATGTCACCAGTTTAATTAATTACAATTTATTCTTAGATTAATTACGTCATTATGAAATGTATCAAATGACGTAATTTTAATATTTAATTATTTATTCTTTTTTAATATTTCTTATACTTTCGTAATTGGATAAAATTATTTTTTCATGATAATTTAAAATATATAAAAAATTATAGCACTATCAAATAAAAATTGATAAACTAAATTGATTCATTGTTAATATAACATAACTACATCAAAGTACCAATTCAAGCATTTGGAAAAAAAAAAAGACAACATTAAGAGTACCAAAATATTCAAGCATCTAAGAAAAAA
>Ga0214545_1009807_pt1 | contig 14324 bp, 8 predicted proteins | sample CNSS4metaG_FD_160064 | JGI IMG/M metagenome (GOLD analysis project Ga0214545, IMG submission 160064) | Root nodule microbial communities from cowpea collected in UCLA plant growth center, Los Angeles, California, USA - CNSS4 | ecosystem: Host-associated > Plants > Roots > Nodule | place: USA... | reverse complement strand
ATCTCTTTTTTATACACTAATAAAAGTTATAATACATTACTTAATCAAAATGATACAAAGAACAAATAATAATCATAATAATAAAATTTTAACATAAATCTTGTATCTTTTGAACTTCAATTATGTTAGATGGTGATAAAAAAATATTAATGACAATTACATTAAATTTTTATATTATAGTAAATAAAAGTTATTTATATAATTATAGTGAAAAAATTACAGTATGATTGATAATGAGTTAAAAAATAAAAAATAATTAAATAAAATATATCAAAATAGTATTATACATAATGAAAATAAACAAGAAATAAAAATATTAAAAAATTAACAAATGTTTACAAACAATTTGAGAGACTATTGAAAGAAATCGCACAAAAGAAAATAAATGTATAAAGGGTATGATAAGTTGAAAAATATCTTACAGATCTAAGAAAACTTTTCAAATATCAACATATATATTCAGTAGTTGAGAAATAACAAAAAATGTTTTAGTGAAATAAAAAAGTTATTCAAATGAAACAAAAACTAATAATAAGAATAATAAGTAAATGATTTTTTTTATATTACCTAGTAAACGAAATGTTTGTGCTATTAAATACTTAATTGAGAGTATTAAACATTTTCATGTGAAAGAAAAATATACATTAAATAAAAATATTAAAAAATAATAGAAATATTCAAATGTGAGACATAAAATTTTTTAATTAACATACATATTTTGAACATAATTACATAAAGATTATGGTAAGATGAAAAATATAATTGAAATGCAAATGAGTTTCATGACAACTAAAATAATTAGAATAAATAAAAAATAATATATATATATATATATGTGTGTGTGTGTGGTTATTTAATTAATTAGGAATATTTTAATAATTTAAACGGGGACGAGTAATATGGCGAAGATATGTATATCCCCATACTCATCCCCACACCCAATTGAAAAAGTCGGGGATTCCCCATACCCATACCCATATCTAGTCAATACGGGGATTCCCCGTCAAAACGGAGACGAATTCGGACAATACCTACGAGAACGAGTTTATTTGCCATCTTTACCTTTGTTACACTACTACTTATTAATATAAATACAAAAAGATAATATGATTCACACGTCTTAGCAACTGATATGCTAAAATCAAGTTATTTTATCAACATAGTAAAGACTTTTTAGGTTTTTGTGTTTATTTCTTCAAATTTTATATTGTCTTCCATCTTGTTCCCTGTTTTAGTTTATTAGTTTTGTGGTTATAGTCTGCTCTTCATTACGGTCGTTGTTGTAATTTACTTCATTTGGTACTTTTCATTTTGTTTTAAAATAGTTAAAACTCAATACCACGATAATGAAAGCATATAAATGAATTCTGAAAATATAAATGCTATAAAGAAATTATTCTAAAATAAAAATCACATCAAAAAGTTATATAGTTCCCTCTTCACTATGGTAATGAAAGCATATAAATGAATTGTGAAAAAAGAAATTGTATAAAGAAGTTATTCTAAAATAAAAATGAAAAGCAAAAGTGGCGTCACCCGGACTTAAACCAGAGACTGAAATTAGACTGACGTGATAACCAACTACACCACGACACCACTTCCTGTGATGAAAATTCAATTTTAAATATTTAATCAAATACAAAAGCTTTTTTAAAACTAAAGAATGAACAACTTGGATAAATTAAATTTTATTGAAAATGAAACGATAAAAAAAAAATAAATAATAGATAATTTTCTTTTTAAATTTCCAAATTTATGAGTGAAACAACTATTTTATTAAGTGAAATAGTTCAAAATGCAGCAATTAATATATCGTGTTATCACTTAATAAATAATGAGTGAACAACAGCCCTAGAGGAATTATAAAAAAAATTATAAAATTGAGTACTTATATATTTGAAAAAAATAATTTTTCTTTATACCATCATATATATACCCTAAAAGAGCCATGCCCAAAAAATAATATTATATCAAAATTTAAAAGATAGTTGATCGTTATCCATCAAAATAAATAATAAATACAAATTGTTGAAAACAAACGAAAACAATTCACCCAAAAACAGGACTTCTGTAAAAATATAAAAATTAAAAATCATATATAAAATCTCAAATTCCATACAAAATTGTAAATGTATTTTCTATAGAACAAAAATAAAAAAAGCACACATAAAAATACCACTGATATAAAAATAAATAAAATCATGTATGCAAACATAAATTTTAACGCATACTCAACACGAAAATCATATAAAAATAGCAATTTGTTTAATTTTAGAGCAGTGTTTCCATCGCAACTTATTTACTCGGTTACTTTTTATTAAAATTTATCGATTTTTCTTAGAAAAAAAATTTAATTACTGATTTAGTCATCAATTTGTTATTGTTTTGTTTTATTTTGATCCTTTTTATTGTTGAGTTGAATTTAGTCATTTAATTTTAAAAAAATTCAAATTAGTCCTTTTATTATTATTTATTTAATTTAGTCTTATTTTTTTAATATAATTTTATCAAGTTAAAATTAAATTAATAACTAAATTTAATTACAATTTATATTAACATGTTAAAACAAATATTTAAGATTTATATATCATATCACTTTAGGTAAGAAAAGAGTATTCAGATAAAATATAAAACTTTAACTAATTTTAATATTTAGATGGAATAATTTGATGTATAAATTAAAAAAAGTTATTTTAATATTTATATATAAATTGTAATTAAACTTAATTAATAATCAAATTGTAATTATTAACTTAATTTAAAATTGAAAAATATAAAATTAGATTATTTAAAAAAAACACTAAATTGAATAGAAATCAATAAAAAAATAAAATTGAACATTTAAAAAAATAAAAGATTAGAGTAAATCAAAAAATAATAAAGAAATTAAAATGAATTAAAATAAAAAATTAGAACACTAAATTACTAATTAAAAAAACATAAGAAAATGATATAATTTTAATAATTTTTTTATAGAGATTCTTAGTCATATTCATGTTTCTATACCAAAAATTATAATGTGAACCAAACTTCCGAAAGCCAAAACTAAAGGAAATGGTTCAAAGCAACATTCTGAGAGTTCCATGGAGCTTCTCTGCAACGTGGAAATCTTAAAGCACCTTTTTAGAATTCACAATTCCGAAGAAACTAATGAAGAAATCTTGCAGCATCTTTATTGATCAATGTAGGTTACTAATTTCTCGTGCAGCGGTGTTCTTAAGCTCAAGGCTCTGCAGTAAAACATTTTATTCTCTCTGTTGCATTCTGATATGATGTGATATATTTTTGGATGATGATACTTTAATCTATTTATTTTTTATTTATTTTTAATCTATAACTTTAATTATTATTAAATCATTATATCACATTATTAAAAAATAAAATTTAATTATAATTGAAGTAATGAGTTAAAAGTAAATAAAAAAATAAATTAAAATATTATTTTTCTATATTTTTCTGTGACTCTTTTCGATTATTGTTGAAAATGCAATGAAAATATGTTATTATGTCTTATGGTTTCTCATTTTGTTGGTTGGTTTTCTTTTTTTAAACCATTTTGTGTTATTTTAATGTAACAATAAAAAGAATTGATCCGTGATATTTTGTCTTTCCATCAACATAAAGATAAAAGTCATCTGATTCTCACCTCAGCATAGCTAAGATGTACGATTTGGTTCCGTTAGTTAGTTCCCAACTTTCCCTTTCTGACAAAACAAAAATAGCACTCTGATTCACCATCATTCACCATCCACCTGTCTGTTCCGGGCTTCTCTTTCGGCTCCACACTTTTCTCGTTTTCTCTCTCTTTTCCCGCCAACCACCTTTCCTCACTCCCCCCTTTTGATATTTTTGCTCAGAAGATTTGATAATGGGAGACCCATCTGGTAAATTTTGAACCTTTGGAAGGTTTTGGTACCTGGGTCGGTGGAAAGAATGGACTTTGAGAGGAAGGTGGAGGTGGTGGGTTTGGTTTGAGGATGAATTTTTGCTATGACATGGAAGGTTGGGTTTTGGATTTAGGTTCATTGCCTCCAACCATTGTCATCGAATGCCGATTCCAGCTGCGATCGGCATTCGATTCCTCCTTCGTTCCGTCCCTACCTTTCTCCATTCCAATCACAAACTAGGCCCCATCCGATAAACATATACTAATAATTAGAAAAAGGAAACAATTTGTCTTAAGAGTTCTGATTGTTTCAGCCACTAGAATGAATTCTGGTGCTGTCTTGATACTGCCCCCGGTGTGCAATGTGTTCGGGACTACGGAGCCTCAGGATTTTGAGGACGAGTTTGCGGAGAAAGATCCAACCGGACGGTATACAAGGGTATTATGACTCCAGTCTCATAAGCACCTTCACACATTATTCGTTTATATGTTTTTTGATTCATTTTTAGTCAACTTCGTTGTTCTTCTAAAGTTTAATAATTACGTGTGTTTGTATATGTGCTAGTTGAGCCAGAGGGATAGTTTTTAAGCAATAGTGATTTGAAATTGATTAGCCGTGTTTTTCTCGTTTGTCTGGATGAGAAGCTTGAAATGCAAGGTATATAAGTTGAAGAAATGACTAGATGGTAGAGACGGTGTATCATGCGCAAAAATGCCTCATCTCCTTCCTTTTGAATTATGGACACTTTTGTGAGGCTTGCAAGTGTGTTATCATTAGAGAAACAGTTATAAATTGGCTGTTTGGTATCTGACATTTTATTTATTAATGCTGTATCTGTGTGAAAGAGAAGTTCACAAATTAAGTTCCACTTTTACTTTGTAATGCGGAAGTGTAAAACCTATCTCATGCTTAAGATTCAATACTACAAATAATCCTCTTTATGAAAAAAATTGCTTTCTGTGAAGGGGATTTCTTTACTTCATTCTACGATTCACTTGTTCATTATATTTGCTGTTAGCTTGACTTTTTTTCTCTTTTTTTGTTTTTGTCTCAGTACACTGAAATCTTGGGAAGGGGTGCCTTCAAAACTGTGTAAGATTTAATGCCTAATCCTTCTCACTTGTATTTTTCTTTCTATATATAATTGTTTGTTCTCATTATCTCTATTTTGTTGTATTTTCTTCCTCGTGTTCTTGGTTAATTTGATTCAGATAAGGCTATTTAATGGCAGTTTTGACTCGTGAAAGCATGCTATTTAATCTCTTTCCCTTTTCCAGTTATAGGGCCTTTGATGAAGTTGACGGAATTGAAGTTGCTTGGAATCAAGTTAAGATTGATGGTCTCTTGCATTCAGTTGATGATCTTGCGAAATTGTATTCTGAAGTTAATCTTTTGAAGTCTTTGAAACATGATAATATCATTAAGTTCTGTGATTCTTGGATTGATGATAAGGAGAAAACTGTTAACATGATTACTGAACTCTTCACATCAGGAAATTTAAGGCAGTAGGTTCTCCTGATTTTTGTCCCCTTTCCTTTATATTATTTGATTGTAACACGCACATATGAAGTTTTTGTACACCTTTGGCTGACAGATATCGCAAGAAGCATAAATATGTTGAAATGAAAGCTATAAAAGGTTGGGCCAGGCAGATTCTTCATGGCTTACTATATCTTCATAGTCACAAGCCACCCATTATTCATAGGGACTTGAAATGTGATAACATCTTTGTGAATGGAAACCAGGGTGAAGTTAAGATAGGGGATCTTGGTTTGGCAATTGTCATGCAGCAACCAACTGCTCGAAGTGTTATTGGTAACATATTACTTCCTGAAATGTGATGTTTTTATCATATTGCTTCCAATGGCACTGAGCTATGCTTGTGTTTGTTGTTTCTCTATTTTACAAAAGGGACTCCTGAGTTTATGGCTCCAGAACTATATGAAGAGTCATACACAGAACTGGTTGACATCTATTCTTTTGGGATGTGCATATTGGAGATGGTCACTTTTGAGTATCCCTATAACGAATGCAAAAATCCAGCTCAAATCTTTAAGAAAGTTACCTCAGTGAGTAAATAAATTATTGGCATATTCATACCGCTTTAACTTAAAATACAAACAATTTAACTTGCTGTGTTGTGATGCATGTCACATTTCAGGGCATCAAACCTGCTTCCCTTAATAAGGTGAGTGATCCTCAAATTAGGCAGTTTATTGAGAAATGTTTGGTTCCAGCATCTGAGAGATTGTCAGCAGAGGAGCTTCTGAAAGATCCATTTCTACAAGTTGAGAATTTAAAGGATCCTGTCCTTTATCCTGTAAAACCACCTAGAAGAACTCTGAGAGCATACTCATTCAAGTCTAATTCTCATTCTATGGACTTGGATAGTGACTACAAACAGTTTGCTATGAGTATCTGTTCGGAAAGCAACCAAGAAAGCCCATATTGTCCTGTTTTTCAGGTTCAAAGGGCAAATATTAACAATGAGTTTAGGTTGAAAGGGACTAAAAATGATGATAACTCCGTATCACTGACCTTGCGCATTGCTGATACATGTGGTGAGTATTTTCTCTTTCCTTCACCTTCACCTTGGCTCGAAAGTTGTTACTGAAAGGTGTTTGTTGTGTTACTAGCAGGTCGGGTGAGGAACATACATTTTCTCTTTTACCTTGATTCAGATACCGCAGTCTCTGTGGCCACAGAGATGGTTGAACATCTGGAGCTGGCAGATCACGATGTACCTTTCATAGCTGAGCTTATTGATTACTTGATAATGAAACTTCTCCCCTGGTGGAATCCTTCGCATGATCGTTGGGTATGTGGTGAAATAAATCCTAATATAGATGCCCAAAACTTAATGGGAGGATGGCCATGGGCTTCTGCCATACCAAGTAGTGTTCCCTGTGATTTGGTTATTGAGGAGGATGGCTACTCTCGGACTGATACAACCCCCAAAGAAGATTTTGTGGCAGCCGATAAGAACAGCTTAATAGAAGAAAGTGGTGATAAGGCTACTTTTGAGGGTGGTTATCATTCACAAAGATCTGAAGCTTCTGAGGTAGTTGTTGAGAATGCTTCAATGAAAGATGATAGTTGTCATTATTCCAATGTTGATGCAAGTTCAAAGTGCTTAAATAGTAGGTCCATCTCTGAACTTGAGCTTGGGGATGAATATTATGAAGACTGTAAATTGCAACAAGAAAATTATTGTAGTGGGGAAGAAGTTGTGATAAATGAATACCCAACGAACTCGGGGTCAGTTCTGGGAACATCTACTAATGTTGGGAGCCAAAGAAGTAGCTGTTCTTATGTGTCTTCAGCAGTAGAGGAGATTGATCTTGAGCTACAATTTGAACTTGCTGTAATTGAGACACACTATCAGCATTGGATTGATGAACTCAACGAAATGAAGTTGGAGGCACTGGAATCCACCAGAAGGAGATGGATGGCCAAGAAGAAACTGGGTGTTCGGTGATTTTGAGCTTGTTGATTGACCTCTTGTTAACCCTTGTCGAAATTGTTTCACTGTAAAGTCCGTGTTGTGATCTTAACTGTACTTTGTATATTGGATGTGGCTCTTTTTAGTGAGTGTCCTTACCCTCAACCTACTTTTTCCCTTAGAGATATTTCTCAATCTCTCATTAGCATAATGTAGGAGATGCGTCTTAAGAAATTTTATAGTTCTAGAAGACACATTCTCATGGAGACACTTTGCTATTTTAGTATAATTTTCACCATTACAGCTTTGCATACCACCATTCTTGCATACAATTAATCTTCTTCCCTCCCCGAAACAATCATCACATAAAGTACTTTGTTTTCGGTTTAAAAGAAAACCAATGTGTCTTCAAGGCAGATTTGGTTAAGAAATTAGCAAGTGGGAAGCTTTTTTATTTTGGTATATAAGAGCATACATACTCTTCTAAAATCTAACAATATTTCTCAGTCTGTGAATTTGAAAAGAGGGCATATTTCTTTTATTGTTATCTGGTCCCTCATTCGTCAATGAAACGATATAAATGCGGAGTGGTTCACTTAACACCCCAAGAAATGATTAATTAACACCAAAACCAATATAATTAGAAAAATGAACGTGTTATTAGTTGGTGTTTGCCACCAAAACTCAACATACTCACTCCCAATTAGTATATCAATGGAACAGGTAGAGTACGAGCACTAACTACCTTATATCCTATATTATAGATAAATATTCATCTTATATCCGTTCCTAGATGTGTGCAGCCGTAATACAAATATCTGCACATATCTATGGATATTTAAAAAAAAAATTCTAAAAACATTTAACAACATATATGAACTATAAAGTCAAATAAAATTTAATACATTATTATCATAAATTTCAAACAAATTCCAAATCAATTTAAATTCATATAAGACCAAGTAAAATTACAAAAGTAAATATTAAATAAGTTTAGCACAATAAAAGTTCTTTAATTAATGAAATTAGGTCACAATCTCAATCTTTTTTACTAATACATATATATATATATATATATATATATATATATATATATATATATATATGTGTGTGTGTGTGTATGAAGGTATTATGGTAAATTAGAATTTAACGGTTACAAGTATCTACAGGTATGGATACTATGATACTTATAACCTTTGAGTATAAAATACTGGTATATGATATTTGTAGATATTCATTTTCTATTTGTCGGAGATTTTGTTTTGAGATACGGTTGGAAGTCCTACATCGACTAGAGATAAGACCAATTCATAATATAAAGTAAGGTGCAAACCTCACCTTATAAGCTGATTTTGTGGATTGAGTTAGGGTTAAAACTCACTTCTAATATATACCAAAGGTACGAAGTTTTATACTCTCTGCATGCTTTAATCAAATATGATAAAGTTTGTATATTTCTTTATCAGTGATAGGGTTCAAATAGTTTTAAAATTCTTAGGTCAAGTTTACGAAAAAAATAACATAAGAACTTTGATTACGTTTCTACAAATTAGACACTAAAAACGTACACTTCCGTTTTTATAAAACGTGGGTATACCCAACTTTAAGCATACCCAATGCATAAACCATTACAAAAAACACAAGGGCAAAGGCAAGTTTTATTTCTACTTAGAAGATGGTAAATGCAAACACATTAATAGAATACACAACTCCTTGATCAATTGGTGGCATTTTCAGAGGAATCTTTGTTTGCATTGATTCTAGTTTTACATTTTGTGGCGTTTTCAAAGTATGCGTTTCTTCTCTCATGTGTTTATGCTTAAAGGAAAACGTAGCTTTTGAAGCAACAAATAACATTTGTTAAAGAATTGCATCAATTTCTTACCAAACTATTTTAGTACATTTCCTATGCCATCACAATCAACACCTTTTATTTAAATAAAACTCTCAATTATCAAAGTCTTTTATAATCTGCGTCACTCAATTACCCTCTTAGACATATTCTTTTCTTCAAAATGTTTCATTGTGATTGACGTCACATAGTTTGGTTAGGTACGTATCTTGCACTTCAATCAGCCTTGAAGACACTGTTTGATACCCATTTGACAAATCAAATCATGGCCATTGTCACTCGTTGGTAAGATAGGTTTGAGGCTTCTATTGTTTGGTCACTTTTCTATTATTGAGTCTTTGACCAACCTTTTCCTTTGCACTTTTATTTATGAGTAGTAGGAGCAAAAGTGGCAGTGGCAGGCAAATACATCAATGGCGGAGTTGATGGGATCACGGGCATACTGCTGCTTTAGGTGCCAGAACCTTGTTGCTTTCCATGATGATATTGTTTCCAAAGATTTCCAGGTGAACTTTCTCTTGCATTTTTGGCATTTTCTTCAATTTTATGATAGATTTCTGGATTGAAATGGATGATTCATTTGAACCAATCAGAATAGGATCTGTTGCTTCTAAATTATCAACTAATCAGCAGTTGAAACTGCTAATTACTAAAGAGATGATTCCCTTGAGATGTTAAATCAATCATAAAAAAACTTCTAATATAGTTGTTGAGCTAAAGATTAAGATTCATATACCCGTATTAATCATCTCAAAAACCTTTGAATTTAACCTGATCATAGTGAAGCGATTCACTTAGAGTTTTTAGCATTTTCAATTTCCTTCAAACTGGTCAGGGTTTTTGCTTTTATGTTCTTTGAATAACCTAGGATTTTCAAGAGTTATCTGTAACAGGCAACAAATGGTAGAGCATTTTTATTCTCTCACGCAATGAACATTGTTTTGGGTCCTAAAGAGGATAGACAGCTTATCACTGGTCTTCACACAGTGGCTGATGTGTATTGCTCTGATTGTGGAGAGGAACTTGGCTGGAAATATGTTAAAGCTTTCGAGGAAACACAGAAGTACAAAGAAGGAAAATGTGTGCTAGAGAAGTTCAAGATAGTCAAGGGCAATGGATAGTAAACAGACTTTACTGTTTTAGATCCAAACCATCTGATCTCAATTGTTCATATGTTGGTTATGAAGTTCTTGCAAAGACCAGGGGGGAAAGGAATTTAATTTGTTCAAATTTCAAAAGATGATTTTAGTCACTCTAATTTGTTTCTTGATGAAATAATTTGTTAAATGATTTCTCCCCTGGTATGAACAGTTGGTTGGTCCTTTTTCATGTAGAAAAGATTCTTTTCAAGAAAATTACGAAGATCACTTATTGGTCCTGGTACATAAAGTTTCGCAACTAGCACAAGCCTCTTGTTTCTGCACTTTATCAGCCAAAATCACTATATAGGCATTTATAAATATTATGATTTTACAGATAAGTTTATGAATCAATTCTTCATATATATTATAAGCTTATTTAGTAAAATGTTTTACTTGTATTGAACAGATACTTGATTAATCTGTTTAGGAAAGTTGAGACATTGTAGCTCTCAATTAAGCATATAGGGCCCCACAAATATATACTGGTTGTGCCCCATATTGAAACAGGATGTACTGTCTGAAATATGTGCTATTTGTAGTCCTTTCTGTCATAAATAGATTGATTTTCCTTTCAAGGGGTAAAGTATAGTGTATAAGCATGGCACGTCTTTTGCTGTTTCAGAGTCTAATCATCTATATCTAAGCGGTTGGAGTATTTCAAATGGTGTATAGTCCTTAAGAACTTTAGCAGTTTTTTCTCTGATGGTATAATCCTCAAGAAATTGAAGTGGACCATACAATTGTTTATGTAAAATTTGCAACTTCAATTACTCCAATAGTGAAGCTACATACAAACTTAAGTTTTAAGAATTTCATAAACTAGTCGAAAGATGGTCCCAATGTGGTTAAGAAAAATGGTGTTTATTTGCATTGACAAATTGCTGTCCACTGAAGCTTTTGCATGACAAGTCATAGTTGAATAAGACGGAAGTGTTGACTGTCAGAGTCAGTTCTTTCAATTGTGGGGTATGTTGTGTGCAGAACTCTTGCAGTAGTTATTCATCTGAATCAAACACACGAAACTAATTCCAATGCAATGTTACTTTAGAACCATCGCTTGTTAAAATAGTTCCCATAATTGTAGTGTTATTCAGAATAGTCCTGCTATTCAGTTAATTAAGAGACTTAGAGGTGAAGTGAAAGGTTAATAATATGTCTAGAAACACATTGACAAAACAAGAATTGCGTAAAATTACAACTATTAACTTCCAATAATCATGTTCAAAATGTAAAAGTTTAAGAAAAACCAATAAAAATGTGGGTGTAATAGAGGCTTCTTTGTGTTAAAAACTTCCATGTTGACATAATCTAAATAACAGCAAAAATACAAATTGATTTATCAACTTTTCCCCATCCAGTAACTTTCAGTTCTTCCTTTCTTTCCTTCTTCGTTTCTCTGAAATTTAAGAACAATCAACGCTTTTGCAAATGTGAATTAAAGACAGTGAGGAGCTTATTTTTCTTCTTCCAATCGTGCCAAGATATGAAACTGATTTATCTTCACTGGACTTTAGAGTTGGACAACATCATTAACAAATCAATTAACTACCAAATCTGCATGTGGCATATGGAACTACTGGAAGAATGTTATAAGAGTTGTTGTATGAAATATTACTGAACAAACTATGTTTTCATTGATTCACTTTCACACTGGTTCAGTGATTTTTCTCAACATTTTCCTCTCCTCTACCACATAATGTATTCGTTTATACCTTCTGCCACTGTTATATATGCTGATGGAAAGTCCAAATTCTGAGGGGTTCTTCGTTAGAAACTCCATCTTAGACATTGACCATTAAGTCATTGATCGTTATATGAACAAAACACGTTGTAGTATGAACCGGTTGAAGTTTTATATATGAAAACACTTAATTATGCCAACATACATAAATGTATTCGTAAAAGTTTTCTGAAGTTGTATATTTGAAAACGCTATTAATTATGCCAACATACACAAATGTGATTCCAGCAGCATTACCAAAACCTTAATTTCAACGAACTATCTCATATGGCAATGCGAAACATCCGCAAAAATCTCAGGTTCGTCTCAATTCTTCACTCTTGTAATTCTACCTTTCACTGTTCTCTCTTCTTCTCCAACACCCCACCTTCAAGTTCAGCCACACCCCTTCTTTCCCCTCCCCGCTTGGCAAGCTATTTGCTTTTCTCATTTGGGTGTTCAACTCTTTGTTTCCCCCATCACCCTTTTACGGTTTCTTCAACTTTTCGCTCTAATGTTGATAATGGGCACTCGCGCTTCAATCTTAATTTGCACTTTCGTACTCGCATGTATTTTTGTACGCGTACGTGTACTCCTTTCTGGGGTAGGCCTCTTGCTACTTCAGAGCAGGTTTCTCAAATCATTGCGCTGATTCGTGAGGATGGGGATGATTTGGTAACCAAGTTGAATAGTATGAACGTGTGTTTGTCTGATGCGTCAGTTGTTGACATTTTTCAGATATTAGCCAGTGAAAGAGTGTCGGCATTGCAGTTCTTTGATTGGCTTAAAGGTTCCGATCCTGATATTTGTTGTGATCCGGATATAGGTTGCTTGTTTGTTAATAACTGTGGGTTGTTGGGGAATTATGAGGCAATGGTTCCCGTTTTGCGTGAATTTAGCCTTAAAAGGATGTTTTTGGGAATGAAGGCTTTTGGGTTTTTGCTGGATTTAGGTTTGGACAAGACTTCTAGTATGAAATGTGTGAAAAAGATTATGACCGTGTTCAATGAGGTTGGCGGGGTTTATCAAAGTTTTGGAGTTCAGTTGTTGATCGAAATGTTTGGTCTTTCAGGATCGTTTGAGATAGCTGAGTTTGTGATAAGAACAGATGGTAGGAAGATGAAGAACTATCATGTGCTAATGAGGATAATGTGTAAGAGAGGTGATTGCAAAAGAGTAGGAGATTTGGTTAAGGAGATGGAGAGAAGTGGCTGTGATATGAATGCAGGTACGTATAATTTGCTCCTCAGTTGTCTATGCAAGAGTGGTAAAATCGATGAAGCTTGGCTAGTGCTTGAAGCTATGGAGAAAAATTATGGTTTAACTGATGTGCACAGCTTTGGTATTCTTATTAACACTTTTTGTAAGAGGTATCAATTTGATTTAGTTATGAAGCTTCTTGATAAAATGACTCTGAAGGGTATTGAACCTAGTATTTTAACTCATGCTGCGATAATAAAGTCCTATTTTGAATCAGGAAAGTACGAGGAAGCACATGTGTATGTGATTGGTTCTGCAGATAACCTTAGCTATTCTAGCAATGCAAACTACAGCTTGCTTGCTACCCTTCATTTGAAGAATGGGAATGTGCTGCTTGCCAGTAAGGTTCTTTCTGAGATGATGGACAAGGGTCTTAAACCTAATTTTTCAGCATACAAAAAAATTAGGACGCATCTCGAGAAGAAAGCTGAAAAAGATTTGTCTATGGAATTATCAAGAAGATACTTGAGCTTGATTGAAAAATGAAGAAAGATTCTGAATTTAAATGACCAGATGCTGTAATTCCATTCATGTTTGCTTAATAGTTGCTGTTCTGCCATTTTGCTGATTTGGTCATTGATAAGTCTCCATTTGTTCATATTTTTCTAGATTAATTGCACTTTCTTGGGATTTCTTTTTGCTTTTGTTTCTTTGCTTAAGGACAGATTTGGTTTTCCTTCAATAAATTGTAGTTTTTCTAAATCTTTGTTAATTTGGGATTCTAAATCATTGAAGAACAACTTGTGAAATGCTCAACGTGTTAAATGACTTGTTGCTACCAATTGAAGACTTACTGGAAACTGCTGAACCAACACACATGCAACTTGCTGCTGCCAAGAGAAAGAAACACTTTGAGTTCAACTTTAGTTTTTATTTCTGTTGAGAATAAAGAAGATAGGGATTGAGATTAATCTCCCTTGTGTATAAACCACACATAGGATAATCTATTTATAATAGAGAGAGGTACAAGTAAAAAGAGTAACTGAAAATAAAAAGATTAAATAGAAGATATTGTTTGATA
>Ga0214545_1009804_pt1 | contig 14332 bp, 5 predicted proteins | sample CNSS4metaG_FD_160064 | JGI IMG/M metagenome (GOLD analysis project Ga0214545, IMG submission 160064) | Root nodule microbial communities from cowpea collected in UCLA plant growth center, Los Angeles, California, USA - CNSS4 | ecosystem: Host-associated > Plants > Roots > Nodule | place: USA... | reverse complement strand
CTTTGATGAGATGAATGCATGGATCCCTTGTGGAGATGAGATCATGGACCATTCATCAATGGAATATGAAGATGCAACTTATATTCAAGATTTTCAGTTCAGCTATGGAGTTTTCTTCGACCAACATTATTTGGCACAAGGGCCAACTGACGTAGTTTTCTGAAATTAAAAAACATAACAGTATCATACAAGGAAACAGAAGATAGTTAACATGGTTTTATACTTTGTAATTAATTTGTGGAGGTGTCCATGTTAATGGCAAACTTTTTATGTTTATCTTTTGTTTACTTTTTCTTCCTTTATTCCCGTGTATTACCTAGCTGAAAATTAAATATAAAAATATATATATATATATATATATATATATATATATATATATCGTAGTGATATTTATTTCCTTAGTAGTAGATATAGTTTCTTTATGAATTAATCATAATTCTGCAAATCACATAAAACATTATATTAGTTATTCTCAGTGACTTGTTAGTTTTTATATTTTTAGTTCATTAAATTTATAATTTGTGTTTTCTTCGCTCGAAAATAGAATTAAATTGAATTAAATAATGTTAGAACGAATCATTAAAGAGCTTTTAAAACAAGAACAGTCTGTAATATACTTTGAATTTTAGTTAATGCCTTAAAGTGAAAACTTTTCTCTTAAGAAAAATGAGAATTATAAAAGTTAAACATACAACTATATAAGAATAATCAAAATTAAAAGTTTATTGGTATCATATGGTAATCTTAAAAAAATATGATACGATCCTATCCAGGAAAAAGTACGATTATTTCTGAATTTGAATCCTCAAGAGGCACGACACGAATAAATCAGAGAAGAATGTGGAATAAGACAGAGATGAAGAATGCCACAATCTAACCGTTTGATAAGTCAAGTGAAGATTCACCACAAAGATATTAATCTTTGATGAGAACCAGATGTCTAAACCTAGAACAAAGAGAATTCTTTCTTTAATGACTAAAAAGTGTCCATATCAGTTTTTGATACCTCTATTTATAGGCACATAAGTTTAAGAAAACTTAAGAACCCTAAAAGAAGGCTCAAGCGCAAAACATGAAAACATAAACTAATTTATAAAAGAAAGCTCAAAGTCCAAAAATATAGAACGTAACTAATTTCTAAAAGAAAATTCAAAGGTTCATCCTCAAATTCTTCTTGTATGGAATATCTTAGGATAATACTTTATCAAATTATGTGTATATTTTTGTTTTAATCTTAATAATTTAAATATTATTTAATATTTTGAGATCCCATTTGCTTGTAAGAAGAGTGATGATTTGATACAAGGAAAAGCATACCCACAAATTGTATTTGTCTATGGTAGAAAACACACGTAATTAGGGGTAGAAAAGCATATTTACCAATCAATCTATTAGCTACAAAAGGGATTGGATTCATGATTTAACTTATCTAAGAAGGACGCAATCGAAGAGATGAGAGAAAATAAAAGTTATAGTTCAGTTAATGAATAGTTGAATTGAACTATAAAATAGATCAATTTTTATCAATTTTTTTCAGTATAATATAGTGCAGTTAACTATAGTTCAATGTAGTTAGATTAATTTTGCCTATCCCTTTATGAACAAGAAATCTTATGAAACCTTTATTTTTTTATTTTTATGTAGATCTATGTTAGGGGAATCACATGTTTATTTGTACTCTCAAATTCAACCATTATTGACACCTATTTTATGAAATTTATGAGTAATTAAGTATAAAAATGAATATGAAATTTTAGACCGGTCAAACCCGCTATGATCTTGTTCCATTTCAATCTATGATGCATATATACGATACGTGTATCGAATACAACACGTATCCGATACGTCGATACATTTATTTTCAAAATAATAGGATACGATACGTGATATATACGTGATATATGAATATTGAAAATTGTACAATAATTCTTACAGACATAATAAATATATGATTGTTAATGTGTGAATCCAAATTTTCTAACTAGAGACCAATTATTTTGGTAGCCAAAACCTGATAGCTAATGTTAGTGACTAATTTAAAAACCAATTCATAAATGAAACTATTATAATTATCAATTTAGAGACCAATTATAATTTTTTGGAACTATTTTAGTTGTCAATTTGATCACTTTATAGTGACTAATTTTTTTTTCACTAAAATTGGTCATCATTCAAAGATTGTATTGTAGTGTACTACGACTTTATAAATTAGATGCCTCATTGATAAATATTGTTAAAGTATCCTAAAGTATTTGACACAATACGTATTTGACACAGATATGTAACCCAACTTGAAGTATCGGTGTATCATAGATTTCAATCCTTATGAATAATTTCATGACTTAAAAAATAAATAATTTTGAATTCAACCTAAAATGTACTTATTAAATTGGGTTAGATATATTTTTGGTCCTTTAACTTTTAGAGAAAATTGGAATTAGTACTCTTAGAAATTTTAGCCTAATTTATTCCCCAAACTTTAGAATTTAGTGGATTTAGTCCTTTTAACCAAATTTTGTTAAATTTATTTGACGTTTCAAATGTGTTTCTTGGCTAACATTAAACAAAAAATATATGAAACATTGTAAACAACTCAAATGCTATAATAAAATGTATTTGAAACATCAAATAAACTTTAAAAAAATCTATTAAAATGACTAAATTCACACAGTTCTAAAGTTGAGAGACTAAATTGAACTATAATTTCGAATAGAGACTAATTTCAATTTTCACTAAAAGTTAAGGAACCAAAAATATATTTAACCCTTTAAAATTTTTATACTCTCTTCCCTCACTACAAAAATATAAAATCTTAGTAGGGGTTTATTAACAAGGGTTATAATAACCTCTAGAAGGAAATGGACATAGGAGAGGTTTTGAAAATCCTTGTTAAATACCAGGGGTTTTCTTAATAACCCCAATAAAATTTAAATTCCCAATGTTTATTTCATTTTCTGTTTTCATAATTTTTAAAATTTGCACTTTGTTTCTGAATAGGGACACGTGCTCTGGAACACCATTCCTAAACAACATTTCATAACCTTATCAACCTAAAAACACTTGGTCTCTGTTTTCGTGGTCCACATGTTTCAGAAGCTCTCTTCGTTCTCCTTCATCACTCTTCCGTTCTCATCAAATTTCAAGTCCCAAGTAACAACCTTTTCATTCTCCATGCTTCCTCTTTCTATTTCATCACTATTTCTCTTTCAATTTCATAATTATTTCTCATTTTGATTGTATCTCATGTTTTCATCTTCCGCATCACTACGTTGTATCCTTGATTTCAAGTTCGATTTTGCATCCCTTGCTCTTTCGTTTTCAAGTTTCATTTCATCTTTTTGATTTCATCTCACTACCCTAACTCACTATTTATTTTCCCTATTCTAACTCAGTTTTGTCAAGTAGCAGCGGTGACCGCAAACACTGCAATCGGATGTGATCTCGTATATCAAAATAGGTATAATTTTCAATTCAGAAACCTATTTAGCTTCTCACAATATCCAGTTTGCACTAATCCCTAATTTTTCTTCAATATTTTTCTAAATAATCTGTGTTTATGCTTTTGCAAAAGGTAAAAGGGGTATGAGTTTGTGTTTGATGTGAGGTTGCCAATTAGAAAATTCCTACTCCATTTGATAATCCACATTTTCGAAATTTAATTTCACCGAACCTATTTCCATTTGAGCAATTCTGTGAACCTGTTTCTGTACACGTGCGTAGGTGGGGCCGACATGGCACGCGTGCGCGAGGGATCATGGTCGCAGTGCGAAACTATGAGGATGTGTTGATGAATTTGGTGGTGGTGGAGGAGACACGGCTGGATCCATTGTTGGTGGGGGCGACGAGACTGAGGGATTACGGGGACGCGAGGAACGAGTTGGAGGAAGAGGTAAGGATGGGGTTGAGTAGTAGGAAAGGGGAGCATAGGAAGAGAAGAGGATGGTGCATTGGGGAGTTTTGTAGGGTCTTGGCGAGAATGCCTTTGAGGTATAGCTATGGCAAGTTCGTTGATGATATTGGGGAACATGGCTTGTTTTACAAAGGTGGCAAGATTGTCTTCTGTGATCAATCATGAAACGTGATTTTTTCACTTTAGTCTCTATGATTTTAAATCTAATGTATTTGGTTTTACACTTCTCAAGATTTTATTTGGCTGAATTCCAAGCTCGTGAAGGAAGGGTTCTTTTTTTCTAAAGTTGGAGGAGACATTAACTCCCAAGTGAACATCGCATGAAATTCAATTCCAAAGACATGAAGGAGATGGTGAAGTTTGAGTGCAATGATATTTTGCTGTTAGGGGTTGGGGGCTACCATTATAGGTTGCCGACATGTGAGAAAGCTTCTAATGGAACTTTGAACTCTTTATTCACCATGATATCGATTTGGTTGAAGGAAAAAAGTTTCAAGGTGGAGTTAAGAGATCTTATAAAGGTTCAATTGACATGTTTCGGAGTTTCATGTTGTTTGTGATAAGTGAAAGTTTTTAAGGGAAATGAGGGATAAGTTTTTAAGATTGTGGGGATTTTGTGTGAGCTCGACACTTGTGAAATTTGGATTCACTATTATATGTTGTCCTGTATACTGCTAGTAAATGCTTTCCTAAGCCCTCATAAACCAGAAAATGGAGAGCAAACAATAGCCTTAAAGATTTGCAAATATTTCCATGCAAATATTCGTACATGTGCCATTGTTGTTGGCATTGCTGCACTTATTACTACCATTGTTTGTTTTTGCTGATGTGATGGAAATTTTTGGATCTAGCCTTTTGTTGTGAATGTTTTTTATTTCAGCTAATCAATTAGGCATAGAGTTATTATGAAAGACAAATTTTCTTACAATCAACTAAAGTTTGATTTATGCAGTGCCAATACAATACATGCAAATGGTAATTCAATAAGATCAAAACATCCCTTTTATTGTTTTGTATAACAGATGATTGATAGTGGTTCTTATCGGGTGACAGTTGTACTTATAATTTCAGATTCCTAATCAACCTTCAATATTAGAGTTTTGAAATTTCATCTTATGGTGAAGTCAATCTTAGTTTTGTATGTTGTTAGATGAAGCTTACAAATGGCTATTTTTTTTGTTGTTTTATGCAGGATCTAACATATTTTTGGACAACTATCCTTCCTATATCTGTAAGTTACTTAGTTATGTCCTTCATTTTCGTTTTAGATATCCTAATTGCATCAAATGATAGTGTGGTGGATAAACTAAACTTTTAAACTTTTGTTCCAGAACTATTTAGATGAATGGCAAATGGTTAGTTCTTTGTGAAACAGTATTCATATTTTTTGTCTTCTCAGATTTCTTTCAAATTTTAAAGTATACCATTAATTATTTAATGTTTTTTTAGAAAATAAAATATTTAATTAATGTTATGTTTATCACTTACTAGTAACTTTTTTTAAAATAGAATATTCTATACATTTCTTAATTACCTCATGTGTTTGATGCGACTTTTGAAGATTCACATGAATAATTGAACTTTTTTCTTTTTATCTTTGGAAAGGTTTTTATAGATTTATGTATGTAGGGTTGGTATGATATAGAAATATAAGGAATGAATTCACATACAAAAGGCAATTTTGGTTTGTGATAATTGTTTTGAGGACATTGTCAACCATGAAAGTGGGATAACAATTGATTGGTGTGTGAACCATGTGTAATCAATTTATTATTAGATAGGTTGCAACACATGATGTTGAACCTTGATGGTTACCACACATGTGCTCTATTTTAAGAAAGATTAATTTTAACAAATATCCTACACACCAACAATCCTTTTTTCTTTCAATTTCTGCTCCTCCACTCACCATGCTCAAATAGATAACATTGTACTCTGGTTAAGGTTTTCCTGCTTTAGTTTCAGCCCTTCCAATTATATATATATTTATATATATATATATATATATATATATATATATATATATATATATATATATATATATATATACACACACAATGTTTCATATTAATTTTGGTGAAAACTTGAAAACTTAGTAATTTATAAGCTAAAGTTACAACTTTTGGAGAAATAAGAGCTAGAAAGTTTAGTTCTAGTCTTTCTATAATTTATATTTGTTTTCAATCTTTGAATTTTAAAGTGTATTATTTTTTGTCTTCTTAGCATTTAGACAGCGTTTTAGAGAGAAGCAAGGTGAGTGTATTCCTTCCTTGCACCACTTCCTCCTTCCACTAGGTAAAAGTATTGGCTAAGACTTTAGTAAGTAGCTTAAAAACACACACATATATATGTAATATAATACATATATGTAATATAATAATATTATATGATATATAATATAATATGTATTATTATATAATAATACATATTATATTAAGGTTTAATCACGTCTAACAGATTTATTTCTACAGTTAGTGTTAACTAATTGCTCTTATATTTTTGTATATGTATATTTTATAAATATAACTTGACACTTCCTTGTTTTGATTATATAACTATATTTTATACATTTATGCAATTATTTATATTTTAATATTTAATTTAAAACATAGGGCATTTTCTTCTCTTCATCTCTCAATTTCAGCAAACGTGGTCCTCTCAATCATAGCTTCCAATTTCTCTGCTTTTCTCTTCTCCAATCGGTCAATCACAACTCTAAGTACTTCCATTTTCATCTCAATGGACAAATCTTGGATAGAGATGCCTAGAAATACACCTCAATATATGGAAGGATTGAAGAAATTTTTGGACTTTTCATTTGCTAATAGTAGTGTGAGGGGGGAGATAGTATGTCCATGTTCGAAATGCAACTTTAACAAGTGGCAATGTCGTGAAATAGTGTATGAACACTTGATTATCAAACCTTTTCCAAAAGGATATACAGTGTGGCTTCTACATGGAGAGAGAAAAGGAGCAGATGCTACGGATGAAATACATGTAATGCTGAGAGAAAATGATGAAGTAATTCCCGCTAATAATCCAATGCATGACATGATTAATGATGCATTTGGGTATCATGAATACAATGATGACATGGTGGATGATAGGGAAACGGGTGCAGAGTCAAGCCATAATATGATTGATGATCTTGGAGATTTTTTTTCAGTTGATGCAAGAAGGTCAAGAGAGTTTATATGAGGGTGTGATAAATATTCTAAACTTTCTTTCTTAATCAAGTTGTATCACATTAAATGTTTGTGCAAAATAACTAACAAGGGAATGTCCATGATACTAGAGTTGTTAGCAAATGCTTTTGAACATGCTAAAATATCACACTCATTCTATGAGGCGAAGAAAATCATTAACAAGTTTGGTCTTCATTACACAAAAATTGATGCTTGTCCAAATGATTGCATGTTGTACTTAGGAGAAGACGCAAATAGGGACTTTTGTAAGAAATGTAAAGCATCTAGATGGAAGGCAAAAAAAAAGGTACAAGTGATAGTGGTACAAGTAATAAAAGAAAAAAGATTCCCGCAAAGGTTTTAAGGTATTTTCCTTTGAAGCCAAGCTTACAAAGGATGTTTATGTCTTCTAAAATAGCTGAGCATATGCCATGGCATGCATCGAGAAGTACAAATGAAGGCATCTTAAGGCCTCCAAGAGATTCTAAGACATGGAAGACATTTGACCTTAAATAGATAAAGATCAATGGCTCCAAAAGGAATAGATAGAGATTAATGGGCTTCTTTTGTTGATTATCGTCTAAATTCAAAAACAAAGGTATAATTGAAACTTTTTTCCATCAACCTTATTCATTATTATTAATTTCTATACGTTGACTATTAAGACCATGCCCTCAAAAATAGAGAGAATAGGGCAAAGCAAACCATTGCTCATACAGGTGCACTACAAGAAAAAATCTATTTTGCTAGAAAAATTAGGGAGAAAAAATGTTTGTAGCTAATCTATATCTAATTTGCGAGAAAATAGTGAAAAAATAAAATTGTAGCATATCTATAGCAAAATAGCTACATATTTACCATAATATATATTTGTAACTAATCCCTCACTAATTTGCGAGAAAAAAATTTGTAGTTTCTTTGTAGTAAAATAGCTACAAATTTACTAGAACATATATCTATAGCTAATTTCAACCTAATTTGTGATAAAATAGCGAAAAAAATAAATTTGTACCTAGTTCGTAGCAAAATTGCTATAAATTAACCAAAAAATGTATTTGTAGCTAATCTTTCTCAATTAAAATTATACTAAATGTATTTTTAATTTTAATATATATATATATATGTATGTATATATATATATATCAATATTTTACAATTATATTTAATTTAAATTTTTTAAAATTACTTTCAATTTAAATATTTTAAAACTATTTTTAATTTAAATATTTTAAAATTACATTTAATTTAAATATTTTAAAATTATTTTTAATTTAAATATTTTAAAATTAATTTTTTAAATATAATTATATATATTGAAATATAAATGATAAATATAAATATTAATAATTTAATTAAATTTTATAATAAATAAGACAGGAGTTTGTCTGTAACTAACAAATATAATTTATATTTAAAAAATTAAACTATCTAAAGAAAAAAAATTATTAAAAATTTAAAAATCTATCGATATTTTAACAAATTATAAAATATACTATTTTTGTATATAATTTATTTTTTTAATTTAATTATATTTTTTGTGTTTAGAATTGTTCAAAACTTTATTTCCCAGTCCCATTAAACATAAAGATTTTGCATATATTTATGTTTTTGTAGTTTTACATATTGTTTTAATTTTAACTACAGAATATAAATACTTATACTTTAAATTTTATGTTTATGTTGACTTATTTTTATTTGTATTCCTTCTTTTTCAAAATATTTGCAACAATTTTATATATATTATTTTATTTTTCACTAGAGAAATTAAAAATTAGTAATATGTGAAAATTTTATATATTTTAATGTTTTCAATTTTTAAAGCTCCTAAAGTTTTTTTTGGAAGCTTTTCTTTCTCCCATTTCTTCTTTTCCTTCCTCTCTTATTTCTAAACCGTTAATTTAGGTCTTACAGAAACAACCACTGCACCTCAACCCCATCTCCATATATTGCATCGCACTGGACCTGCATTGCATCGTTGGAATTGCATTGCACCGTTGGAATTGCACTGCTCTGCTCCGCCGCAATTGCACTGCATCGTGGCACTTGGAACTTCATTGTTAAGTTTGATCTTTACGAAAGCCAGAACTTGATTTGGTTTGTTTCAATAAAAAGGTTAGGTTTCTTCTCCATTTCATGCGGATGCCTTTCGTCTAGATTGGTTCTTGTCTTTAAATGTATTGGCTTAGGGATTGTATTGTTCAATTTTTTTTTCTCACCCAAAATACCTGAACTAACATTGAAATAATTATATGTTGGTGTGACTATAACCTAATTGTTAGGGGAAAAGAGTACTTCATTCAAACTTTCAGATGGAGTAGATTTTTAGTTTCAAAATTTAATTACTGAATTTTAGTTTTTTGATTCAAAAAGCTTATTAAGAAGTTCTGGAAATTTGAGAAATTTAATAATATATTAAGACATATTATTATTAACCATAGAATTTGCATCATTTGAGTTCACTCAACCATCAAAATGTCTATTCTATTTGATTAATCAACGATCACCATCTATGAGGTAAGAAAATTATCTTAATAGCTGATTTCAAAAAAGTGCTAAAGTCATTTTACTAGCCCTGGTGTGCTTACTTGGTCATGCCTTGTTTTTTGCTAATATAATAATAATAATAATATGATTTGGATTATTTAAATAATTTAGACGAGGAGTTGGATGATTCAAATAATGATTTAGATACTCAGATGATGAGTGCTTATGAATGAATCTACGTAAGTTTATTTAATAGTACTGATATTGTGTTTTCTTATGTGATTGCTTATGAAAGTATCTTTTACATTTCATAAGGTAAGTAGATGTGCATCAATCACTTACTGCTGTTTCTGGCTATTCTTGATTGGATTTGAAACAAATCTTGAGTGAATTATTCTACACTACACTCACTTTAGTGTTAACTTTCCTGCTATTGTGGATTTGTCAGGGACAGTTGCTTGTGAAACATTATTGTGGATTCTTGTCGCTCAACTTTCCTGGTTTTGTCTCATTAACTTCCTTCTTACTGGTTAGATCAATCCCCAAATCATTGGGTTATTATTTGCAAAAATAAATTGAGCTATTTTACTTTTATTTTGATTTTCTGTACAAGTTGGAGTAATTAACCTTATACTGTTTGAATGGTTATCCCTGCCTGTGTTGATGGGGCTTTTGAATTTTATACTTGCATTTTAATTTTCAATGCAGTTTTGTATTTTCATGTCTTTTAACTCATTTTGATTTCTAGGCATTGGATGTTTTCAAGTAAATTCTTGCAGTCACTTTTCAGATATCTAGGCATTGGATTCTACATACCGGGAAGAATGGATGCATAGAGTAAGTGGCTTTCTATAAATAACCTTGCTTTTACCATATTACCATTCTTGTGGATGAACCAATGGAGGTGGAAGTTGGTATAGTCTATAGAAACTGATGGAGTTTGTTTGTGTAATGCATAATTTGAATGAATGTTTGGTTTTAATAAACATCACATTGTTATGTAGCTTTTGCAAATCATGCTTTGGCTTATTTCTATAAAAGCTATCTGAATCTGTCGTAAATTTCACAATAGGCTGTTTTAATAATTTATATTTGGACTTCCACATTTAATAATCTGAATTGATAGTTAAGCATTAATTATCCATGATAGTGCTGAAAGAGATGAATTAAATCGAAGATGGGGAAATGATGAAGCAACAAATCCAAACATTTTAAAATTTTGCTTATCTCATTGTTAAGCTTGCTTTCATCATCCTATCCAAAGTTATCTTTCTTTCTATATGCTTTATTTTCCCCATGCATCAACAAAGGGAAAAGATTGTCAATATGTGTCCAACAAAGCAAAAAGCTTCATTGTAAGAATGTGTTTATTTTATAAATGTTAAACCACTTATTTATATAATATTGCTAACATATTGATTTGATGCAGGAATCATATGAAAATGCTATGACTGAAAAATATGGGGAAGACACGTCAAAGCATCCTATAGGTGACTCTGGTGTTTGGATAAAAACAGATGGTGAAAATAGGAAAGGTTGAATCTATGGAATTGGTCACAGTTTGGATCTTAGCATTAGCCCACATGTTTCATCCTCAATAGTTGAAGGTCCCTCTTCCTAAAATCTAAATCCAACAACTGAAGAAATCACTACACTGACTACACAAATATCTAATTTGCAAGAGCAGGTGAAAACACAGTTGCAAGCACAGACTGATATGCAAGCATTAATGCAAGCACAAATGAAGGCACAAGCAGAAATGCAAGCAACTATGCAACAACAGATGCAAGAGCAAATGCAATCTTTTAAGAGAGAATTATTGTCTGCTTTGAAGAAACAAGAATGAAGACATGTCTTAAAGAATCCAAAACTTTGTTTGTGTTTTAATTGTGTTGATGCATTACTTTTTGTTGATACCCTCCAATGCTTTTGTGTCCTAAAACTATTATACATTGGTGGAAACTTTTATGTTGTTTTGTACTGTTGGATGGATATACTTTGATCATTGTAGGATTGATTATCTATCCTTTTTAAATAGGTATTGCAAATATTGGAGGTATTTAGACATTTTTTGTGATAATTTATTTTCTTTGTCTTCTTTTTTTATTATGGACATAGGTTTATGGACATGACTCATAATAGAGAGTGAATAACAATTAAGTAATTGCAATTAACAAAATAATATTTGTAGGAGATTAATAGAATTGTAATAAATTAACTAATCAATTGTGATACAAATTAGTGATAAAAGAATTGTGACAAATTAGCTACGGATTAGCGAGAAAAAAATTGCAACAAATTAGTTACAAATTAGCTAGAGATTCGCGGGGAAAAAATCGTGACAGATTAGCTACTGATTAGCGATAACAGAATTGCGATAAATTAGCTACAGATTAGCAACAACAGAATTGCGACAGATTAGCTATGAATTAGCGACAACAAAATTGTGACAGATTAGCTACGAATTAGTGACAATAGAATTACGATAGATTAGCTACGGATTAGCGACAACAAAATTGTGACAGATTAGCTACGGATTAGCTAGAAATTTTAAAACTTTTTCACTTCAATTAAAGATGGAATAGAGATGGATTAGCTACGAATTAGCTAGAAATTGTAAAACTTTTTTACTTCAATTAGAGAGGGAATAGAGAGGAATTAACTATGAATTAGCTACATATTAACTACGGATTTTATCCCTCTCTAATTAGCTACCTGTATTTAGCTACAAAAAATTTCCTAGCAATTTGATAGTTAATCTGTCGCAAAATGGTTTAGTTACGGATTAGCTATGGATCAACTACGAAATTTTCCGTAGCTAATATATAAAATTTTTGTAGTGGTGGATCTAAGAGCATTGCAAGAAAAAGAGATGAAATGGTACTGACAATACTATATATCTTCATGTGAAATTTGTTTTAATTTTTTGAATTATGTAATATACTTTTTCTTCAATTTTATAGGAAAAAGAGTGTGGCCATAAGGTCAATAGAGGAGAAGTATGGATAGCCACACACAAACGTGTTAATGGAACATTTGTTAGTGATGAAGCAAGGGAAATCGATGTAAGTTTGATTCTGATAAAGTCTATAATTATCTTTCACACTTCATGTTATTTTATTTAGTTTCTTCTTATGTTCTATATAGGAAAAGATTCAAACGTATAAATCAAAATTATCATCATCCCAATCAAAAGATATATCAATTAATGATTCCTTAGCTTATGCTTTTGGAAGTCAAGAACATTGTGGACGTGTTGGGGGTTTAGGTTTGGGACCTTGCCCATCTAAAGTGTTTGGCTTCAATGCTCATTCATGTAGTGGGACATCTTCAAGCTTTCCTTCTTATACACAATTACAAAACCAGGTTGGTAACGTTTTTTAACATTTTCTTGGTCACTTTTGCATTTGTCACATTGGTTGCAATATGTGGTACAAATTTTCTCTACAGAACATGTCTGATATTTGGTATTGATAACAGAAGGGATAAACTCATCATGTTTATTATTATGGCTCAAACTAAGTTTAGGATTCGATTTCTATGCACAAACTTTTATAATTGCATAGTTGCATTAGGAAAATAGTCATGACCTTCAATCATTTTAGGAAACTAGTCATGGCCTACAACTATTTTAAGCACATTTTCTACCTTTTAATGATGTTGTGCATTCTGCACTGGATTGGAGAATGCTAGAATATACCACATGGCGAATTCCTTTTCTTCTCTAAGACATTGATTCCATCTCATATCACCATCAAGAAAAATATCGCCATTTGACCGAAAACCTTGGTCTAATATGCACTATCACCTTCAAACAAAGGTTGGAGTGTCGAACTGAAACTGGTATCCATACTCCAGTATTTTCAACAATGGAGAATCCGAATAAAAAGCCTAATCAATCTTTTTCATCTTTATTCTTTTCTAATGTTAGCTTTACTGAATACATGTGACGTTAACCCGTTTGAATCATTTATTTACTAAATACATGTGACTTTAACCTGCATCCAAAACCTGGACTATTCTTTAGTTTTAAATAATGCAGACAAATGGAATAAGGCCATGAATGGTTGTATAATTTTTGTATGGTGTATAAATAATGAATTATGTAATATAATTTTTGTATACATAGCTCAACTCTTACCTATCTAATTGTTAATGTATTATTTCATTTGAATGAAAACTGGACTTTTATTTATCATCACAGCTGCACCAAATAATCAGTAAGAATTTAAATAGATTGCACTTATAAATCAACATTTATATTGTTATCCAATCAAGAATTCTCATGTTTTTATGATACTCTGCATTTATTAATACTGTAACAAATTGCAATCTGATATTGTTGTCATAATCATATTTGCTTATAATTTTTCGGTAATTTCAGAAATAGTAGCACAATTGCAATTTAAAATCACAGCACCCAACACACATCATCATTAGCAATAACTAAATTATGAACAAATATAGATTGCTGGTATGTAGAATTTAGGACAAGTTTGGGTTGCCTTGGTGATGGCTTCTTCTTGTCTCCATTGAAGCTTGCATGAAGAATGGAGACTTCATGGATGGTGTTGGATGCGGAAGCATGAAGGAAAGAAGCTTAAGGTGTTTAGTTTGATGTAGGTCAAAGGATTCTTAAGAGAGGTGAGGCCAAGTCCTAAGGAAGAAGACTAGAGTAAACTAGAGAAGAGTTTACTCTAAGGTGAGCTCAAAAGAGATTTGTGCACAAATTTGGGCAGCAATTCATTACTCA
>Ga0214545_1009802_pt1 | contig 14337 bp, 5 predicted proteins | sample CNSS4metaG_FD_160064 | JGI IMG/M metagenome (GOLD analysis project Ga0214545, IMG submission 160064) | Root nodule microbial communities from cowpea collected in UCLA plant growth center, Los Angeles, California, USA - CNSS4 | ecosystem: Host-associated > Plants > Roots > Nodule | place: USA... | reverse complement strand
TCCTTCAGAAACTCAAAAAAAAAAAAAAAAGATCTGAAAAAAAAATGTGGATGTTACCCAACTTCTACTGAGCTCATTCATCTGACAAAAATTCCAAAAAAGAAATAAAACAAAAAATATTATAAAAGAAGCAAAAATACAAAGAGATTTGAAGATGAACATTAGGTGGAGTCCATGCTATTTCGATGGACTGAGAAAGAGCGGAGAAAATCAGAAGAAAGTCGTGCAATAGAGAATGAGAAAGTGAGAATGAGAAGAAGATGAAGCGAGAATGAGAAACGAAAAGTCAGAAAGAGAGAGAAGAGGTTTAAGAGAGAGAATTGAATCTGAAATTTGAAAGTGGAGAGAGAGGAAAAAGAAGCGGTGGGATACGTGGAGAAATATAATTGATTTTGTTTTTGAATATTTTTACAAAGTGCCAAAATCATGAGAGCGTGACACGTAAGTGTTTTTACTTTTTGTAGATAAAATTTTTTGAATTGAAGTGTGTGATATATAGGGATGTCAACAGGGCGGGTAGGGTACGTGTAGTAGCTCCCCCGTACCCTACCCGCTGGATAAATATCCACGGGTACGGATACTATGATATTCATACCCGCCCTGTTAACACGTGGGTATCAAAAATATTCGTACCCGCGGGTAGCGGGTATCCATTTTTAATATCCATTTTCTATCTGTTGCGGGTTTTATCTGCGAATATCCGCGGATACGGATTTTTTTGACATCCCTAATGATATATAGTATTTAATTGAAAAAGTTGTTATTTGTTAGTTCCCATTTGTATATAGATATAGATTCGAGGGTTCCCTCTTAATTTTCTCTTATCATTAGAGAAGAAAAGTAAAAAACATGAATATTATGCAGAAGAGAAAAGAACATAAATATTACGCGAAGAAAAAAAAGTAAAAATATTATATAACGTCCTCATATATATATATATATATATATATATATATATATATATATATATATATATATATATAAATAAATAAGCCAAATTATTATAATCTTATAATTTTTGGTAGATCCTCTCATATCATGCATTCATATAAGGATATCGGGTATGAAAATTAAAGGAAAAAGAGAAAATAATAAATGGTATGATAGATTCAAATTTTACTACGATAAATATTTGCGATTTTGATAATATATTAAATTAATGACTTTAAGTATATTTTAACCCTACAAAATTTTCTGGGTAAAGTAAGGTTCGTTATAGTTTATATAATATAATTTAATTTTATCTATTTAACTATTACACTGATCCTAAATCTATAAATGAAAAAAAAAACAATTTTACAGAAATAAAAACCTCTAAATTATAATTTTTTTAACATAAATTAAAATTTCAATTTAAAAGAAATAGTTTGAAGGTCAAAAGTTCATTATTTTTGCCGAGCGACAACCTACTGTCTGATTTTGATGTATTACGTCCATGTGACGGACCAGAATATTAGAATTTGTTCTTGGTGGGGATTCATGTTTCTGTAGAACAGTCTATAAGTATTTGATGAAAAAGAACGAACTGTGTTTATGAAATAACATTTTTAGAGATCTTTCAATATTTATTGTTTTTAAGTTTCTTTAAAAAGTTTTAAAACTGATTTTCTTTTGTTATGCTTTCTTCATTTTTTTCACTGAAACTTTTGAATGTACATTTTAATAAAAATATTATATCCTATTAAACTTTACAAATAAATAAAAGTAAAAATCCAACAATCACATAAAAGAAAATCAAATTTTAGTTCACGTTTCTTTTTTAGGACAAAACTAATGCTAATAAACTTTTTTTTTTACACATTACACGTTAATAACTTTAGTAAATCAATAGTTAGCTAATGTAATTTGGTCTAGTTCACAAAGCATAATCCTAATGAGGAGACAAAAAAATTCACAGAACCAAAAAGTCTTCTATTAAAAAGTTCACAAGATAAAAAAGGTTCACAAAAATTCTTGATAAGCTCATGACTTTTCTTTTTAAACATGAAAAATATATTATTAATCTTTCGAATTAGATCAATTTGTCTTGACCTTCAGCTAAATTGATTATAATTGACCTTCAACTAAAGTATGCTCATGTCGACCTTCGGTCTAGGTTGACCTGTTTCGAACATCAGCACACGTCGGCTTGAGACGACCTTCGACCTGAGTCAGGCTAAGTTGGCCAAATTTCAACCGATGCAAACTCGGCCGAATTCGACCAAATTTTGGCCAAAGGCGACTGTGTCAAAATTCAGTCAGGGCTAACTTGGGCTTATTTCACTAAGTTTCAGTCAGGGCGGACATGGCCAACATTTGGCCTCAACTAAAATTCATCCAAATTCAATTGAGTCTAACACGACCGAAATTTGACTGAATTTGGCTGATTCGCCCTCAGACAAAATTTGACTGAGTATGTTTGGTCGAATTAAGTTGAACTACATCCGGGGCCAAAATTTTGACGAACTCCATTTATTCGACCAAGGTCAAATTCGGCCAATCGTCCATGACCAAATTTTGATCGAAATTCGACCAAATTCGCGAGTTGGCACTAACAAAAAGTTGGCTGAATTTTGTCACATCGACCTCGTCCAAAATTCGCCTGAATTCGGGTGATTCGACGACAACCAAATTCGGCAAGTCGACCCCAACCAAAATTTCTGGAGAGTTAGCCTTGACTAACATTCAGCCCTACTCCAACCTTCTAAACCTTTGGCATGACGCATCTCAACCTTCAGCCTGACCTAGCTTGTCTTGGATTTCGGCATGGATTGGCTCGTCTTAGAAGTCGACATGAGTTAGCCTGTCTTGACATTCGTCCCTAGTCTGCTCGTCTTGTTCTTCGGCCCAAGTTGGTCTATCTTGTCCTTCAACAAGGATGGGCCTGTCTTAGCCTTTGGCCCTACCTAGAGCGCCTGTCTTGGTTTGTCTCATCCTTTGGCCTAGCCTGAATCGTCTAGGCCTTTGGCCCAATAAGGCCTTCTACCTTAGGCCCGAACCAGCCTGTCTAGACCTTCGGTCCGGGTTCAGCTCGTCTCAATCTTTAACCCGCGTTAGCTCGTCTCGACCTTCTACTTAGGCCGACATGTCTCGACCTTCGACTCAGGCCGACATGTCTTAACCTTCGACCCTGACCAAAACTTCTCGACTCTCAACTCGAGTCGACCGTGTTGACCTCTGGTTTGGGTCGACACATCTCGATTTTTGACCCGGGTCGACCTAGGGATGTCAACGGGGCGGGTAGGGTACGGGTAGTAGCTCCCCCATACCCTACCCGCTGGATAAATATCTGCCCCGTACCCATACCCATATCCGTCGGGTATCCGTTAAGCGGGTACCCGCCTATTTTCTTCATATCCGCGGATATCCACGGGTACCCGCGAATATTTACAAAATTATTTAAAAAATAAATATTTAATCATAAATTCAAATAAAATAAAATACATCACTGTCATAAATTTTAAATAAAGTTCAAATAAACTCAAGTTCATACAAGTTCAAATAATTATAAAAGTAAATATAAAATGACGTTCAACACAATAAAAATTCTTTAATTAGTGTTTTGATCAAAAAGTCCACTTTCTCCAATTGATTCCTAAAAAATAAACAAAATAAACAAATAAGAAACCTCAATTGCCACGTGCCAAATATTCTTATTTTGATTTTATCATTTGACAACAAACATACCATAAACATCATTGTCTATATAGGATTTGATGTATATGCCTAATTTCAAATAAAGGGAAGAGAAGAATGTCAATGGGTGTACTTGGAAAAAGACAATGTACCAATACTTGAAGTTTGAAGAATGAAAATAAAAGACAAGATGTGCAACTTAGAAAAAATTAGGCCATAATGTTTTTTACTAATATATATATATATATATATATATATATATATATATATATATATGGGTACTTTTGTGAATTAAAGTTTAGCGGGTACGGGTATCCACGGGTACGGATACTATGATACCCGTACCCGCCCCGTTAACATGCGGATATCAAAAATACCTGTACCCACGGGTAGCGGGTATCCATTTTTAATATTCGTTTCCTACCCGTTGCGGGTTTTATCCGCGGATACCCACAGGTACGGATTTTTTTGACATCCCTAGGTCGACCAGTCTTGACCTTCGATTTGGGCCAACCTATCTCGGCCTTCAGCCCAGGCTATCCTGTCTTAGCCTTTGGTGTGGACCGACTCGAGAAAGCTCGACTCGATTTTAACTCAGATTCAAAATATTATTTGTAAGAGTTAATGAAAGCATTTTAATGGAACCAAATCCAGCTTAACCTCGATTTTAATCCATTTGAGAGAAAGGTTTGGGACTAAAACTTTTCTTTTCCTCCCTCATTTAAGGACTACTAAAGAAAAACTAAATGAAAGAGTAAGTTACAACTAGGCTCGGAGCCATCTTCTTTCAGAAAATGATACTTTAACAAAGTTTTTTTTAACCAACTTTAACAAACTTCATTTTAGTTAAAAAATAAAAAAATATATTTATTTTAATTCTATTTATGAAAACTTTCTCAAATTCAAAAAAAAAAATCTTTCTCAAAATATAATTTTCCTTTTCGAACTTGACACCTTATGTGTTAATCTTTTTGTTGATTATAAAATGATTCTACATTATCGGTTGAAAGTTTTTACTGCACATATGTTAATCTCAATATATTTTATGAAGGGTTTTTTAAGATCATTCCTTCCATTCTAATAGCAGCAATTTGATTTTTTTTATACATATTATTTGTGACGATAAATATGTTACTTATTGAAACAATTTTATCAAAGTAATTTTACTCTCAGTAAATATATAATTTTTACATGTTACTAATTACAGACATCATGCAGTTTACTCAAAGACAAATTAAAAAAAAAAACAATAATTTCGTTAGAAAATATTCTGTATTCTACAATCAATAATTATAAACATTGATTATTGGCTACACCAATCAGAAATTGTAAAATAATAAGGAGACGGTGCTCTGCATGTTTATTTGATCCACAATTACATTTCTCAATTATCATTATGCAGTAGACACATCACACTGAACAATATTCCTTATACACGTGTTCAAACTTGCTTGATCTAACATTTGTATCTAAAATATTATGATCATGTTTTGATTTGCATATGGATTACGGAAATGATATGGCTGAGCCAGAAAAGCAAAACTGAGTGGACCAGCAATTTTGAGCAACCAATTCTTCACCTCACATATCTCAATGTCATATCAGACCCCACATAGCAGGTTGTGCTGCTTCCGTAATATGAGTGATACTAATCAAACTTTCTTTCATCACCCTTCATCATTTTCCTCTTCAAAATAATTTACATCACATAATTTCAATTACTTAATATCTTTTCAGCTTGAGTCCAATTCATAGTCTAATCATATTTGTTTTCTTCTGTTCTGGTTTATTAGCCTTTGACACCTAATTCAACAATCTTAACTTTATCCGTTGCATTACTACCACAATTATTAGCACTGCCAGAAACCATATCATCTGAATTATTGGAACATCCTTTGTTTGTTCTATGCATTCAATGGCTTCTTCCTTATGCAACATCTTCCTCTTACTTTGTTTGTTTAATGTTCTGGCTTACCCAGTTGCAGTTCATTCAGCTGCTGATGTTCCAATTAATGTGACAAAGCACTTCTCCTTCTACAATTTCAGTTTCAGCAACAACCCCAGACTAGTTCATGACGTGAAGCTTCTTGGGAGTGCTAAGTTCTCAGATGAAAAGGGTTCTCTTCAAATCCCAGATGAGTCACAATACGCAGACATAAGACACCAAGCTGGTAGAGGCATCTATTCCTTCCCAATTCGGCTGCTAGATCCAACCACCAAGACCCCAGCTTCCTTTCAAACAACTTTCTCTTTTCAGCTCAACAATTCCACTGCCTCTGAGCAAGCTGCATATGGGGGTAGTGGCCTCACTTTCATCATTGTCCCTGATGAGTTCACTGTGGGAAGGCCCGGGCCATGGCTTGGCATGCTCAATGATGCTTGTGAAAATGACTACAAGGCAGTGGCAGTGGAGTTTGACACAAGAAAGAACCCAGAGTTTGGAGATCCTAATGACAACCATGTTGGCATCAACTTAGGTACCATAGTGTCTACCAAAGTTATCAATGTTTCTGACGTTGGAGTTTCCCTTAAGGATGGTTTTGTTCACCGCGCTTGGATCACCTATGATGGTCCTCAGAGGAGAATGGACATTCGTCTTGGAAGGGCCAATGAAGAGGATTATCCTTCCACACCTATCTTCTCAGAATCTGTGGATCTCTCTCCTTATCTTAACGAGTACATGTTTGTGGGGTTCTCAGCTTCCACTGGTAACCATACACAAATCCACAACATACTCTCTTGGAACTTCACTTCTGTAAGCCAAGCTTTTCTTCGCTTCCCTTCATCTGAAACCTGCCAGGGTAAGATCTTACTTGAGAATAGTACAGCACCACCAACTACTGAGAAGAAGTCTTCTAAGAATGAGCCACCAAGAAGCTTTTTGATTTTTATGGGTTCTGTGGCATTGGCTCTGGCTCTTTTCCTTGGCTTCTACTTCATCAGCAGGCACAGGAGAAATGCTTCCAAGACAAAGACTTCAGTGGAGACAGAGATTCACTTGCCAAGGCCTCCAAACAAACCACGCCGCTTCACATTTTCTCAGCTTTCATCTTCAACTCGGTCGTTCAGTGAGATAGAGTTGCTTGGCAGTGATTCTAGAGGAGAATACTACAGAGGAAAGCTTTCTAATGGAAGCCAGGTGGCTGTGAAAAGGTTCTCAAATCAGTTTCTCAACACACATGGATCAGACAAGAAGCGTTTGCTGAAGGAAATCAAAGTCATTGGCCATGTTCGCCACCCGAATTTGCTTCCTGTCAGAGGGTGGTGTCAAGACAACCATGAAATCATGGTGGTCTATGACTTTGTTCCCAATGGCAGCCTAGACAAATGGTTATTTGGGGCTGGTGTTCTTCCATGGACTAGGAGGTTCAAAGTTATTAAGGATGTAGCTGATGGCTTGAGCTTCCTCCACACTAAGCAACTAGCCCACAAGAACTTGAAATGCAGCAGTGTGTTTCTAGATGTCAACTTCAGAGCTGTTTTGGGTGATTTTGGGTTTGTGCTGTTGGGGGCAGAATCAAAACAGTTTGAGTCAGCAGTGTGCCATGGTGCAGATGTGTTTGAGTTTGGTGTCCTTGTGTTGGAAGTGATAGCTGGAAGGGTAAGGGATGAGAAACAGGAGGGAAATCCAGAAGAGAGGAACCTATTGGATTATGCATGGAACTTGCATCAGATTGATGAGAAAGTTAAGCTGGTAGACAGAAGGATGGGATCATTGATCAACTTGGAGCAAGCAATTCGTGTTCTCGAAATTGGGTTGCTTTGCACCTTAAATGAGAACAAAGGAAGACCCTCAATGGAGCAAGTGGTGGAGTTTCTTCTGAACATGGATAAGCCCATTCCTGAACTGCCAAAAACTCGCCCTGTTTCCTTGTTCCCCTATAATAGCGCCAACACAGGACTTTGCAATACATATTCTTGCACTTTTTAGGCATGATGTTGGTGAATGAATACGTGGGAGATGTAAGAATAAATGTTGAAGGGACCATTCTTAAGCCTGCAACAATGGATTGATTTTCCAAATGCTGCAAGTGCTTAAAGTTTGTGTGTTTGCGACATGCTACATAAATATTGTGTTGTATTTAGCCTGGGGTATTCAATTTCAGCATGCTTTGGCATTTCTCTAGAAGATTCAAAGCTCGATGTAGGAGGATTTGTACCTCTATTTACAGTCCTCTTGCTACATGGCAAGTGAAAGATGGTTGAAAATGGTAAGAAGGGAAAGCATAATGTATGAAGAAAGGTTAAATTGTATGAATCAAAGCTCAAGTGTGTTTTTATGTCAAGGTAACACTGAAAAAGGCACTGAGAATTCTTCTTCTTAGCCTTTTAGTGATGATGTCTGTCTATCATTTTTGCACAAAGTAGAGGGTCTAAAATTCAAATCACAATGCATTATTAATTTTGTAAGGATGAAAATATATTAATTTTGGTGGGTGGGTGGTTGTTCCATATAGCATTTAAATCGCATGTGCTGTAGCTTACAATATGTCTTCGGTTTTTATTTGATATAATGATGATTTTATTTAGCTTTTGTGCGGTCCTATCTATTGTTGGTGAGGGAGTAGGGATTATGAAGGTGCGATGGAAATTGCTAAGGTAGCGAAACAAACTGGAAATTAAGATTAGTGAAACGGTGCCTCTTGCAATGACAGAAATTGGAGATGATTCTTCTGGAAATGATGATTTTTCAGCTTGAATCTTTAACGTCGTTCTTCAATACTTCAATTCTAAATTTGTTAACGCTCTTCAAGATATCTTTTTTCCTTTTATGATTGAGTTCTGACTTGATCTAAATTATGTTCTATCTTGAACATTACAATTGTCTTGTCAAGAAAACTTTGTGCAATATGCTTCTGCATTTGAATTGTTCGAGCAATAATATTTCACATTCAATCAAACAATTCGTTCATCAATCATTTCCTAATACTCATTGGATTTAAACGTTTCTTTAAAAAACTTTCTTCTTCCAAATGTAATTATCACGATATATTTTCTTGAATGTTATAGCTTATATCATTAATTCTTTGTTTCAAATACTCATATCAATATATCAATTCATATGATCATTCATAGAATAAAGCATTCAAGATAAGAAAGCATGTTTAATTCACTCTTTTGTTTAAACCATCCAACACCTTGGTTGTCTAATGTTTTTGTTACTTAGGTCGCTTAACACCTTGTGTTACTCGAAGACAAATAGGCCATCTAAAGACTTTATTTGTCTAATGCTTCAAACTTAGTGAGTATCATGTATGTAATCATCTAACAGCTTGACTTGTATATTATCCATACTCGTCTAATGTTAAGACTTGGCCTTTGAATTTACTATACTTCTAGTTTTTGCTAACATATATGAAATATGGAGTTTAATCATTGAACAGGGTAGTCGACAATGAAATTCATATATTTTGATCTTCAAACCATGTTGGTCAATTCATTAACCTCATTATATTTGTTAGATGTTCTCTCTTATTCGTTTAACGCTGCTTCACATCTAACCAGAAACTTACTTGTCTAATAGAGTGATTGTTTGGTTATCATAAAAAACTATATTAGTTAATGGGACTCATCTACTCCAACAATCTCTCCCTTTTTATGATGACAAAACCATACAAGAGTAATTCAAACCATTTAATATCAAAACATACATTTGATCAATCGTATTATCATATCAAAATAAAATAGATCAAAATATGTTAGATTATCAATAGACCATTTTATATTTGTGATATCAAAATTTATGATTAATAATCAGAATCTCAAGTGTCAAAGTATAAGTTGATCATATATTAGCAAATAATCATAAGATCATCACACAGCAAAATAAAAAACAAAACGAAATAATCATTATTTAAATTAAATGAAAATGTACCAAATAACCGAAAGACAATTGTTACTAGAAATTTTGAAATTTAAAACAAAAAAAACCTCAAAAAACTTCAGAACAAAAAAAAAACATAGAACCAAAACTATTGTTACCTTGCATCTTTTCTTTCTCTTTATCTCTCTTTACGTCTCCCCTTTTTGTTAGCATAAAAAAGAGTTTGAAGGTGAAAGACTTCATCATAGCTACGATGAAGGCTTGGGTGAGGGTGGATTGAGAATGATATCACGAGAGTAAAATATGTTCACAAACATACCATTGATTTTGTTGAACATGAGATAGGAAACATGTTCAACTCGTTCTTATTGTTTGGCCTCATATGAATTGAGCATTTGAATGATGTATTTTCTTTCTTGTGCTATTGTCATCTCGAGAATCCTCTTTAGAATATCTACCATTTTTTGGTTCAAGGAGTTTTATATTTGGTGGATTAGGAAACTTATATGGGAATTGGACAACCACTTGGGATGACTCAGGTTCTTTGGTTGGTGACATGGAGGATTCAGAGGTATCTTCACTTGCAGATGGTGTAGATATTGGAAGCCTATGGGTAAAAAATTTTGGTTGTACACTAGGTTTTATGTATGGACATGTTTTAGGATATTTCCTTTGTGGAGGGAATAACCTTTTTGTTGGAGCTCATAATTTCAAGAAGATTCTTAAGTCAAGAAGGAGAGGAGAGGACATGTGTGGATGTAGGTAACCAATGATTTCTATAAGTATTGGCTAAATTTTGAAAAGGATGTAGCTTAGACACTTTAAGAAATATTTTATAATTTGCAACACATAATTTTTAAATTTGAGTGAAAAACATAGAAATATTTGAAATTGTTTTAAGAGTAGAATTAGAACCTTTCAAAAAAAAAAAACAATATTTTCGCATTTGAGTTAAAATTAGGAAAATGTTTTCTCACACTTATAATATGGAAACATGGTATAAGAATATTTGAAAACTGAAGTGATAATAACAATCACACAAATATTCAATATCAATTAAAATTAAACATACATGTGTCTGCATGCAATGCACGAAGTTATGAAAATGTCATGAAATGCATGTAACATGTATATATGTGCACATAAGGGTCTAATGCATCTACATGCCATATATAGAGTTAGATGGGTCTAATAGGCTAAAAACATATAATAGGCTCCAATGCGTCTAACAACCTATATGTGCTTAATAGGCGGAAATGGGTCTAACTAGCTAAAATGGGTCTAACATACTTAAATGCATCTAATAATTCATTACATTGTATTAATCATTCATTTATCAAATTCATGCCTTAAAGGCTTCTCAAATGATTAAACCGCTTTTCAACAAGAGATTTTGTAAATATATCTACTAACTGATCATTTATTGAGACAAACTTTTAAGTTAATAATCATTTTCTGCACATAGTCCCTAATGAAATGATGTTTTGATTTCAATATATTTCGTCTAAAATGTAAGATAGAATTCTTAGGTATATTTATAGGAACACTATTGTCATATAATATAAGGATGTTATTCTCATTAAAATTGTAGTCCTTCAAATTATTTTTAATCTAAAAAATTTGAGAACAACATTTGATGGTCGAAATCTATTTTTTAAAATCTGATTTAAATAAAAAATATTAAATAAATATTCTTGACAAAATTTTATATATTTATTAAAATATAATATATCATAAGTATGAATTAAAAATTTTATAATACATACCAAATAAAATAATTATTATAATAATTTAAGATATAAAAAACATATTTAACCTTTTATTTCATTATATAATTTTCAAATTTTTTTAACTTTTGAAAATTATCTCTTATCATTAAATTTTAAAGTTTTAATTTAATATAATCAATTCAATAAAATTATATTATAAAAAATATCTAAATAAATAATCAATTTTAAAAAATAAAAATAATTAGTCTGATCGATTTAAATATTAATTTATAAATAAAAATTTATTAATATTTAAAATAGTTCCTGTTACGAAAAAAAATTGAATTATGAATGAATTGGTTGATAGAGTCATATTTTATCATAGTGGTATTTTTTTCCACAATAATAACAATGAAATCCAATAGTTGGGTAAGAAGATGCATTAAGTTTATTCTTTATTTAAAATGTTTGAAGATAGAAGAAAATTTGCGTGCAGGCTAAGTTCTGTGGTTGGGGCGGTAGGATGTTGACGTGGGTGGATGAATTAGGTGTGGGGTTTGGAGGTGAAGCAGATTCACGTTTTACTGATTGGAGCAGAGTGTGTTGACATGGGTGCGTTAGTAGTGTGTGGGTAGTTTTTCAAGTATTGGTCCAGAATCTGCATCGCCTTTGGAACACTGAATCTTGCAGCTATTGCGGTGCTCTTTTTGGAACACCTAGGTCTGCCGCAACTGCGTTTCTGGGTTTCGCTTGCTCAGGGCTACACTCTGGTGGTGAACTATATAAGTATAACTTCTTTCACGTTTTATATTTTTCGTTTAACTGTTTAGATTATATATATTTTGGTAAGTTTGTGTCAATTTAGTTCGTTTTTAAAAATTGTTTTAAGTAGTTCCTTCTCACATACTAACGCAGTTAATCGTGTATCATATGTCGGTCAAATTTTTTTTTTTAATACAAAAATTGACACATGTTAGATTTCTAGTGTTACACGTAACATTGTTACTGTCACATGACAAAATAATTTCACGTGTTAGTGTTATCATATGTTATTGTTTTGATTTCAATTTAATTCTTATATATTTTTTATTGATTTAATTTATTCTCTATTTACGAGTCTCTCATTCAATTTTGACCTAATTTTTTTAATAATTAAAATCTTTTTTAATCCATTTTTATAAGATTAAAACTAATTAAATATATTTTTTTTACAAAATTAAATACTAATATTTATATTAAAATTTAGTGGTAAAAGTTATTTTTAATAAAAAAATATTAGTATAACATTCATGCAATTAAAAAATTTGGTTTAAAATTAGCGAGAGATAATATTGTTCTATTTTGAAAAAAAATTAATAATTAACAAAACATGAGTTAATAATATACAATAATGTAATATGTTAAAAGGTCATTTTTAATAATAAATATTAGTATGACATTTATACAAATAATAAATTGGCCTGAAATTGGAGAGAAACAATGTAAATATCAATACTTCATTTTGTAAAAATATTTATACTTAATTAGTTTTAATCTTATAAAAATAGGATTAAAAAATAAATTAATTATTAAAAAAATTGGGACAAAATTAATTAGAGACACATAAGTATGGATTAAATTGAATCAAGAACACGTATATGGAGACTAAATTAAAATCAACACAATGACATTTGACAGTGACATTGACATGTGACATTGCATTGCCACATGATATTGACAATACCACGTGTCACACTAGGGACTTGTGGCATTGTGGCACATTGTTATCGGCGTTCATAATTTTTGTCTGAAAGGGACCTAATTAAAGCACTTTTTTAGAAGTTTGGATGCAATTGACAATTTTTTAAAAAACGGGTACCAAATTGACACACATCTACAAAAATGGGTATCATCTGAGTGGTTCTATTTGTCCAAGTCTTTAATATTACATGTGATATTTCTTTTCACTACGATTACTTTCACTTTTTGTATAAAGAAGGTTGGAGGGGGCGTAAAAGGTTGGTTGCATATGTATTGGTTGATGATTTATTATCTGATTTGCATAATTAAATTTTTTTGGTAATTCAAGATTTATGTTTATTAATGATGTGGAGTATGAGAAATTGCCTCTATTTTGTTTAATTTGGAAAATGTTTGGACAAGATCTATTTAATTATATGGTTGGGACAAGATTGTTCAGTGAACGGTCTGTGATGAACTTGATTGTTCAGTAACTTCTTGAGCGGTCCTTAGTCTCTGCTAATAAGGATAGAAAACGGATACCCCATTAATAAGTTTTTTGGTATGTAAACATATAGTCAGATTCGTTTTTGTGTATTCTGTTTTATGTGAGAATAACCTACCAGGGAGAGAGTATCCTCTCACATGCACTTCAAGAACAATAAAGAGATAAATCCTTGGGTACATAATTCCTTCTAAACATATACTTGAATATACTATGTTATTGTATCTTAGATTATTTTTTCCATTAATTGGTATTTACACAGCGGAATGGTCCAATTTTTCGACCCCGTGATCAGGTGGTCAAAAGTCCCAAATCAATTTGAGGGATAATTGACCTGAGTCAAAAAACAGGCCTGGGTCACGTTTTTCTAATTCACCCTCATGAAGGAGATGATAAATGGTGCGTGTTGTGCACACCCACTCGTAAAGCCAGACACGTGGAGCTCTATTTCTTGGACAATTTTTTAAAAAAAGAATTAAATAATTAAAGTTCTGGTTATTTGGTATTTTTTTTGTAATTTTTTTGATAATGTAAGCATTTTATTTTAATTATTTCATTAGAGAAGTTACATCCAATCCCAACTAGGAAGAGTTTAGGTCTTCATAATGATCTCTAATACAAACACAAGGAGCTGCCTTCCTTCTCTCATGGTTTTCTCTAAGGATATTACAATATGTGCCTAAGAACTCTAGGACAGAAGTGTTAAGTCAATCTTTAAAACCAACATACAAATAACAAAGCAATGATATTTTTTTATGAAAACATAATGTGCCACTTCAACTCAAAGATGTTGGTTATCCATGATGTTTCCTCCCTAGGTGGTTGTTAAGATTTTGGCAAGTGTACCAAGTCATGCAAGTAATAAAAATGGTAAGTCCAAGTATCGTTTTCCCACGGGAATTGCGTTTGTTTAGTTAACTAGGTGTACTTACTAATTTAAGCGTTGAATGTAACCATTGATTAAT
>Ga0214545_1009799_pt1 | contig 14339 bp, 19 predicted proteins | sample CNSS4metaG_FD_160064 | JGI IMG/M metagenome (GOLD analysis project Ga0214545, IMG submission 160064) | Root nodule microbial communities from cowpea collected in UCLA plant growth center, Los Angeles, California, USA - CNSS4 | ecosystem: Host-associated > Plants > Roots > Nodule | place: USA... | reverse complement strand
GTAAATGATAATACTAAAATAAACAGAATGAACAAAAAATTAAATAAATTATAAAAAAAAATCAAACCAATACTCATTGCTTGTTTGAAAAAAAATGATGAAAAATAAATAAAAAATATAGACTACGCTTATTTTTCCAAGTGCTATCTATAAGTACATCGATAGACAACACTGTCTTTAGGAAGTGCTATCTTTTCAATAATACATAAATAGCGCTTGTTGAGCCAAACGTTGTCTATAAGATGTCATTAGATAGCGCTTTTTTACAAACGCTATCTATTAATAGATACCGCTCCAATAGATAGCGCTTAAAAAACGCTATCTATTAACAAAAAAAACGCTGTCTATTGACAATTTTGGCATAGTGTGAGGAATTTAAAATATTTAGGTCGTGTAAGTCCCCAATCCATTGCATGACTCGACTCTTTGATTTTACCGCGTCCACCGCTTATAACGTCTTTCACACGCCCATCCATACTTAACATCTTTCTTCAAGGTCCATACTAACTTCATCCAACAATATCATCTACACCTTCCGCCTATTTTTACATTTAGCATTTCCCAAGTCCTTATAATGCTTTTCATTATCTCCTTCAACATTTTGCTTCTTGTCTTAGGCTATTTAAGATATAGAAAGGAAGATGACAAATTTACCCCAGTGCAAGTTTACACTATTACCTACTTAAACACTTCACTTTTGAAACTAAATATTTACCTTTAATATATTTTTTTTTTCTTTAAATTTAATATTTAATAAATATTAAATTTCAATTTAATTCCTTAATACAATATTAATTTTAATTTTTCCAAGTTCCTCATATTATATTTTTTCAATCTTTTAATCTATTTTGTCTTTTTATTTTAACAATCACGTAAAAATATGATTAATTTATAGTACAAATAAAACAATTCTGTTCGTCCAAGTCGACTCGGTTTTATAACAATTAATTAAAGTCAAACTCAATTATTAATGTATATTATTATTTTATATTTTAGAAAACTTAACTTATAGAGAAAATATAATAAATAAACTTAAATAAAAAATTTATTTTATTAAATATATATTTCGAAAAATATTTAATATTCGAATCATAAAGTAATTATAAAGAAATCTAAAATATACTTCAGTCAAAATAATGAAATTCCAAGTGATTAACAATTAACACGTACAAAAGAGTCATTGTCTTATTCTTCATTGAAATCATTTCTTTTTAGAAACATCCCGGTAATCTCCATTACCCATTTAAGTAGTATTTCTCAACGACTTTGAAGAATTTAAAAATCTTAAGTCGTCTGAGTCCCGAATCCACCAAGTGGCTTTAGTCTTTTTCTATAAAATTTTATTTAGTTGATTTGATGGAGACTTAGGATATTACTGTTTAATTCTTTTAGGACATATTTATAATAATTTCTTTTTAAATTATTTTCTAAACTAAAATTTGTCACTACAAGCTGTTTAGCTTCCAAAACTAGTGTCGGACATAATGGAGACGCAAAAGGGCGTGGACTAAACCTACGCACAACTCACTCTATTCATATTTAAGTGTATTTATAAAAAAAATAAGAGTAATTGCTTTTATCGTCGGCTTGACTGACGCATAATCTAAAAATCAATCGTCGACTGACCCACGCATACATCTCTTAAAAAATATATATATATATATATATATATATATATATATATATATATATATATATTTAATTCGGTTATGTTTTGTGGTGAAGTTTTTCCCTTTTCCAATTTCATTTTGGCTCCACCATTTTGTTTGTTTAACAGTAACATGTTGTCCCCCTTTTCTACAACACAGTGAGTGCCACAACCATTGCATCATTTATGAATGTTTTGCATCTCTTTTCTACAACGAGTGTGAGAAGGTTTGGAATTGGTTAAGCAGAATCGAGGGTTCCTGTGAAGTGTGAGTTCATTCCCCCAATCTACTACAAACAGCGTTTGTGAGTAAAGCTATGAGTTTGCTTCTGCATTCACCATAAAGGCTTCTTCAAGTCACTCTGCACTCTTCTACGACCTATTGCACATCGCATTGGCCTGAGAGCATTGCCTCCGCGCTCACCTTCAAAGCCCTTTCCAGCACACTCTCGCTTCTCCGTTCCAGCTATCCCACGAGCCAACAAGGGGAGCAAAGAGGTTTCAATTTCCATTTTCAATTCCCAGTAACTCCTTATCCCTCTCTTTCTTAGTTTGGGGTTTTTCCTATTAGGGTTTCTTTGCTTTATGTGTTGGGATGATTAAATCCGATTTGAGTATGAAAGTTGAATTGTTATAGTCTTATTTGTGTGATTGATTTTGTGTCATTCTTGCTTTATCTATCTGCCTGATGCATGTTCTGGGAGGCTTTGTTGATGTTTAAGACATGCTTTTCAACTGCAACTATTTAATTTGAACACCAAGAGTGAAGGTTGTATTGTCCAATGAAGATTCAACAACTGGTTGGTGTTGGTCATTAAGCGTTTTAAATGGAGGAAAAGAACTTTTGGAAAGTTAAAATATTGAACTTGAGGTGAGTAACTAAGTTGGGTTTTGAATAGCATATTATTTTGACTTTTGAATAGCGTATCACTGATATGGAAACTTGTAAAAGAGGTATGAGCTTGTGTGTTTGCTGCTATTCTTTGAGACATTAGCATAGCTAGGTGCTTCAGAGTCTCTCACATTTTACTGATATGGAAACTTGATAGTAGAGGGAATATGTCGTTTCCTAATCTTCATTTATTGAAAATCTAATGGACACTAAGAAACAACTACAATGAATTGATTAAATAAAAGATTAATCCATCCCCATCTATGCCTTACTAACTAGGACTCACACATGTAGCATTTGACACTTCACTAGTGCAGTAAGGGCTTTTGGTCCCGGTTGTTTTTGATATTCTGCCCCGGTTCCAGAATCGAGACATATTGGGGTAAGGCAAAAAAGGGTGGCTTTTGACCTCGGGTGTCAACCGAAGCCATAGGGGGTACTTTTCTGCCTCGGTTCTCTGAGGACCCGAAGCCATAGGGGTACTTTGCTCGCACCACCATTATCACTGTTGCACTCGTCCTTGCCACCGAGATTGTCGGCAAACGTTGTCGCGACCGGACCTTCACCAACACTGAACAAGCAACCCACCGTGACGCTCAGACCCATGGTGTGCTACCACTGCACGGTCTGGATGCGACAATGACAAACCACCATTAACCAGTAGAGCCAAGAGATCCAGCACCTCCACCGTCGTTCGAAGCAGAACTTCAAGCCACTGTTGCGGACAACCCCACCACTGTGCCACCATCACCACCGTAGACAAAGGAAGAGAGTGACCACCAAATCACGCATTTGCCGCGAGTCGCGAGCACGCCTCCTCCGCCAATGACGAACCAAACAACATCGCATAAGAAAACGAAGACGAGAATGCCTCCACCGCACGCAAAATGTTCGCGCAGGGACGAAGGTGAACAGTGCGAAGTCACGAATTTGGGAACCTAAATAGGGCATATGGCCTTGGTTCAATTAATAACCGAGGCCTAGAGTCCCTTTATGGCCTAGGTCAATAAAGACCCAAAGCCAAATGTGACGGCGCTGGTGACATTTTTGAAATTAGGGTTACTGGGCTGCCTTATAGGCCTCGGTTCCTTTTTAACCGAGGCCTAAAACCTCTTCATATTGCCTCGGTCCAGAAACACCCAAAGCCAAAAGTGTTGACGCTGATGGCACTTTTGAAATTTTGGTTACTAGGCTACCTTATAAGCTTCGGTTCTTTTGCAACCAAAGCCTAAAACCTCTTACTACACCGATTTTGCACACACCCGAGGCAATATAGTTGGACGAAATTGCAAAAATGCCACCGCCTCCTTATAGGCTTCGGTTCTGCTATAACTGAGGCCTATAAGCCGAAGTAAAATGTCAAATCTACACTAGTGACTTATGCACATTTGGTTGCAATTTAGATGCTATATTTGGGTTTTGGGTTTTCAACCACATCTTTTTCCCTTGAAACAAACTGAATTATGTAACTATTGCAAATGAACATGGCAAGGTCATTATTACACTCATTGGTAAAGTGTAAGTTTTCTATGTTATTTTATTTTCTTAGTAATTAATGTACTTAATACCAAAAAGTATCTCTGTTTTTCTTGTAGTTGGACGCCCAACCACCATGCAAGTGAGGCAATTGGACAGGCAATAAGGACACAGTTCAGGGGCCCATACCATCATTATGAGGAGGTCCCTGAAGATGTTCAACTTAAATGGTGGACATACTTTAAGGTAATAGAATATATTTGTTATGAATTATGACATTATATAGCACTTATCACTTTATTACTTCCTATTTTTTCAGACCCATATTACTTGGGCACCTGAGCATGAGTGGCATATTCAAAAGGTGTATGAAGCAAAAGTCAAAAAACGCCTATCTAATATGCTCACCAAAGCAAGGAAGAAAATGAAGAAACCTAGTTGGATGGGTGAAATAACTTGGACCCAATTGCTTGACTATTGGGAGAGTAAAGAGTTCAAAGACATATCCTCTCAGAATAAAACAAACAAAGCTTCAGTTAGAGGTGGAGCACTACACTCTACAGGTCGTAAATCTCACCTTGAGATTGCATTGGGACTCGTAAGTTTTCTGTAACACGTATAAAAAAATTGCTTACAATGTTATTGAATATTTTATATGGTTGGTGATATAATCTTACTAATTGCATAACTTTTCTCATGAGCAAAAACATGGGCGTCTTGTGAATCCAAATAAGTTGTTTCTTATCACTCATAAGAAGAAGGACAGTGCTTGGCTAGATACACGTGCACGTGAAGTATATGTAGGTTTTCAATAGTTGGTTTAGTTTGGTTTGAGTCTATACAATTCTGACACTTTCAAATATTATGAATGAGTAGGAGACATATCATCAGCATGTGCGGGACATGGAGACAGATAGTTCTGTAGGAGCTACAACAACAACAAAGATTCAATGCTATAAAGATGTAGTTGGAGGGAAAAGTAAAGGAAGAGTTTATGGCATTGGGGACTTGGCTGCAAACATTCATCATGGTGTGTCATCCCTCACTCAACCTTCTACTTTAGCCCGCATAATTCATCCAAGACTAGTACAATTGATTGAGACAGAGAGACTTCTAGAAGCAGTAAACAAGCCATTATGAAAGCTGATGAAACTGATAAAAAATATGCTCTAGCCACTATGAGAGCTGATGAAACTGATAAAAAATATGCTCTCGTTCAAGAAGAATTGAGTTTGATCAAGCAACAATTAGCCATGATGTTGGAGAAACGAGGTGTAGGCAGTTCAACAAGCACCAATCGCGTGCATCTGCATTATGATGAGGAGTTAAATGATCATCCCGTTCCTTGAAGATGGTACATATTTATTTTTGTTCAAATTGTTTGTATATTTTCTAAAAATTTACTTTCTTAATTATATTATAGGATACTAATAAAGTGGTTTCAGAGATTAATCTCTTACATTTTAGTTTTTCATTTTTCAGGTTTCAATTGTATCATTCTCTTTTCCATTGTAGATGGTGGCTTGGAGGTGGCTGCTATAGGTTGTACTGCCAATAACTAGTATATGCTTAGTATGGGCTAAGTAGGAAAACGTATAATGAAATGCTAGTGGGATTGTAATGCCACTTTTTGTAAGACCCGAGAAAAATTAAATAGTTATTTAAATAATTATTTAATTATGGCGGGTAATAGAAACATTTAAAGTAATTAATGTGTGGAACTATGATGTGAAAAAGTGCTAGCTCATGTGGTTGAGAGTACTTTTATTGTGTGTGAGGACTTGGGTTCGAGTCCTATGTGTGCCATTTGAATGTTATTTAAATTATGCATTTTTGTTTAGTTATATATTGAAGGCTTGACGTGATGATAAATTTCTAAAGATGTAGGAGTTATCATAAAAGATGATTTGGTTGAAATGGTTGTGCTCTTAACTTGGTGATTAATTGGTTATGGGTTCAAGTCTTGCTAAGAATCAAATTAAACTCTCTAATTTTATTTTTGCATGGGATTGAAGAGGCATGAAAACCCTATCTGCCAAGAGGGGCAGTTTAAGGGGCTGGAAACACAGAATTGGGACCATGATTAACCATTAAACAGGAAACTTAAATAGCATTTTCGTTTTGGGTGTTAAGTGCACATAATTAGGGTAGTAAGTGAGAGAGAGAAGGTCATAAGAAGAGAAAAAGAGTACTGTGAATTTGTGCTCATCATAGGCAAGGGTTTTCCAGAGTATTGGGGCAGATTGAGAGGAGTGGTGAGACTGAAATCACGAAGGTTGGGGTGGAAAGCAAAGGAGAGCAAGTTTTGTGAAGGGATACGCATATACCAATTCGAGTTTAGTAAGGAATCGAGGTAGGGGGAGTTGTTTTTGTGTGTTTTTGATCGAAATCATTATTACTGTGCCTGGTATGATCATGATTGCATGAGCCTTTTGTCTGTTGTATTGTTTCTGCGAAATTTTGGATTCTGCCCAGAAATTGCCTGGTGGGCATGCATGTGCCGCCAGGCGGCACATCACTGTTGGCTCAGTTTTGGGTGTTTTTGTTTGAGTTGCTTGGCAGTGGGTGGCATTGCGCCAGGCGGTTCTTATGTCTATTGTTGTTTTACGTGTTTTCTTGAATTTCTTCGTGTGTTGGGGGTTCCATTAGGAAAATTATTATATGGGAATGTTAATTATTCGTGATTGCTTCACTTGAGATGATTATATTTCGGTTTGGGATTTTAACCTATAAGGGTTCAATTGCATGGTGGTAGGGATTCAAATTCTTGAAATATTGATGTTAATGATGTTTTACCTAAATTGATATCATGTTCTGGAGTGGGTTGGTATCACGAAATTATGTTAATTCTGTAATATGACTGTGTGATGAGTGACTGGAAAGAAGAAGGGTAGAATGGGATTCATAGAGAACGCAGGAACGAGGGCAGTCTGGCCAGGTTCTGGTATGCCGCCTGGCGGCTCCTTGCTAGCCGCCAGGCGATGGCGTGGGCAGACCCAATTGGGGCTGTGTCGCAGTTGGTTCATGGAAGGGAGAAAAAGAGTTTTGGTAAATTAAAAGGGAACGGTGCAATTGGTGATTTAAAAGGGGAAGACATGGGTATATGTGTGTTAAGATATGATTTTAGATGAAGTGTGGATGATGGATGGATGATGGACATACATAAATAGCTTATCACTGTGAGGGATAGTTGTAGGGAGAGATGCGTTGGGTTGGATTATTTTCGATGAGGTATAATGTGGATGCAATGTTGGCTAAGTAAGGGTCTTGTTAAGTGGAATCTTAGGCGTAGACTCAATTGGAAAGGATTTGAATTGAGATTATGGTAAAGTTGCAATAAAAATAACATGCACATATTTAGAGGTATATGGACTATGTGATATTGTCATTTAGTGGAAAATTGATGTGGGGATAATACTATAGTGGGTTCTGCTATAACTTAATAAGTTATATTGTTCTTCTTGATGGTGGGTAAATCATCTAGTTTGAAAGGGTAGAAATGTGAGTATATGTGATAAGAAATAGATTTGTGTGATGTGATGATTAGGCTTGAGGTCCATTAAGTGAAGGTGCTACAATGATCTAGAACAGTTTGGGGTCTAAGCTGGATAGTATGGAGGGCATATAATATCAGGTTTTTGTTACTGTCATGGCGCCTAGCGGCTCGAGTAAGTGCACCAGGCAATAGGAACAACATGGGGAAATTCTACACCGCGTGGCGCCTGGCGGCAAAGGGAGTGCTCCGCCAGGCGGTGTTGGGGAAAACAGTGGTGCTGGAAGGTCGTCGGCGCCTGGCGGCGGGCAGGTACCGCTAGGCGGTCTGGACCTGTAACGCCTAGCGGTGCTCATGTGTGTTGCTTTTAATTGACAATGATGTTATGCTTGGATCGGGTGATGTTGTGCCATAAGCGGGTAGGTTCATGGATTGGTGGTTAACATGTGATGATATGAGCAGGGAGGTTCATATCCAGTTACTCTCACGTGAGGATACGAGCGAGGTAGGTTCGTATGTTCCGTGTTCACGGTTGAGAGATGCCACGTGCGGGGAGGTACGGGGCTGGTGAATCACATGTGTTGGACTACGGACGGGCAGGTCCGTAGAGCAGGACTACGAGCGGGGAAGTTCGTAGAGCAGGACTACGAGCGGGGAGGTTCGTAGAGGCAGGACCACGAGCGGCAGGTTCGTGTGAGCATCATATTCCCGAGTCCAAGGCTAACCAGTTGTGTGATTTGAAGGCTGTAAAGCCTTGGGGTTAAGGTCTTGGCCAAGAACTATGTAGAATGAATAAGATGGGTGTATGATTTATCTTGTATACTGTATATCTTTTATTTTATTTTTCTCAGCTCACCCTTTCTATGTGTGTTTAGCGATGATCGTGTGATTCGTTACACGGGAGCAGATGTTGAAACAGGTGGAGCTGAGGATGTTCAGGCGACGGAGTGAGGGCTAGCTTTGGGATTAGATCTAGGGTTTTCTCACATGTATTGTACTATGTTTTTATTATGAACACGAATTTTAGGAACTTGTAACACTTTAATGTTTATGTTATAAGTTTTGGCGCGTGCTTTTCATGGATTTAATTTTTTCCCGCGTTAGGAGTATTATTAATGCGACTTTTGATTTAATTTATTTCTTTTATTATTTATTTTAAGTAATATTCCTTAGGGATGTTACATTTGGTATTAGAGCAAATGTTTTGATTTTTTTGGGAAAACAGGGGAGTGAGCGGACGTTTATTGTGTGAAATTGGATGATGTGTATTGACTGTTAAAACTTGATAGGGTGTGTTTTAATCTTTAGCTGTTTGATTTTAACAACTGAAAAATGTGGCGTGCACAGGCAATGGCAAACAGGAGGCGTAGGAATATCGTTGGGGCTGATGAGATTGCTAATGCAATCCACAGGATGGTGGATGCGATGCAGCCCGTAGCAGCACCACCAAGAGCCATGATTCCACCTGTGAGACCTGTGACCATGGAGGACTTCATGCGTCATAAGTCGGCAAAATTCACTGGGAAAGCCACCCCAGATGAGGCTGACGCATGGCTTCGAGAATGCGAGAAGATATTCAGAGTGATAGAGTGCACGGAGGCCCAAAAGCTTAATTTTGTCACATTCCTGTTGGTGACCGAGGCTGAATATTGGTGGATGGGCATTCAGCAACAGATGCAGAACAAAGAGGAAGAGGTGACTTGGGCCAGCTTCAGGACGAGGTTCCTGGAGAAGTACTTCCCTGACAGCGCTAAACATGAGTGTGAGCCCGAGTTTCTCACCCTGCAGTAGGGGAATCTTTCAGTGCAGGCGTACGTGGAGAGGTTTGAGTACCTCTCGAGATTCTACTCCTAGACAGTGACGGAGGAGTGGCGCTGTAGGAAGTTTGAGGGCGGCCTCAAACATGAGCTTAGGTGTTTCATTGTACCGCTGAGGGTACGAGAGTTTCCGGTCTTGGTGGAGCAAGCCAAGAGTGTCGAGCAGCTGGAGATGGGACCCAACCAGGTCAACCGCACTCAAAGAGCAGTGCTGAGGGCAGACAACAGAAGAAGCCCTATAGTAGACCAGTTTCATCTTCACAGAAATTGAAGTGTTATAACTGTGGAGGGGAACACCTACGACAAGATTGCACTAGACCCGCCAACAGCGGAGGCAGTGGTATGAGCACTCGTAAGTGCTATGCCTATGACCAGCCAGGACACTTTGCCAACAGATGCCCTAATAAGAAGACCACTCCAGGATCGCGATCTCAGCTACCTTCGTCTGACAGGCCGAGAGTAGCTGGCCGGGTTTTTGCCATGACCAGCACAGAGGCCACCCGGTCAGGTAACTTGATTTTGTACCACTGCTTTCTTTTTGGTAACAGTGTGCTGGTATTGTTTGACTCAGGAGCTTCGCACTCCTTCATATCCCACGATTGTGTGGAGAGATTGGGGTTGTCTACTCGTGACCTAGGATGCGAGTTGATGGTCTCGACACCAGCATCTGGACAGGTTTCAACAAATCTAGCCAGTGTTGGATGCTTGATGGAGGTAGAGGGCAGACGCTTCAAGGTGAACCTCGTTTGCCTGCCCTTGGAGGGATTAGAGGTAATACTGGGAATGGATTGGCTGTCTACCAACCACGTGGTGCTTGATTGTGGACGCCGCAGAATTGTATTCCCAGAAACTGAGGGGATAGAATTGATGACGTCGGGAGAGGCAGTGAAGGAGATGAAGCAAGGATCCACTTGCTTTGTGATAATAGCCCCAGAGAAGAAGATGAGCATCGAGGAGCAGATCAATAGAATATCGGTGGTGGATGAATACGCCGACGTATTTCCAGATGAGATATCTGAGTTACCACCCAGCCGGGATATAGATTTCTCAATTGATCTAATCCCTGGAGCGGGTCCAGTGTCGGCAGCACCGTACAGAATGGCACTAGCTGAACTAGCAGAGTTGAAGAAACAGATAGAAGACTTGCTAGATAAGAAATTCATCTGACCCAGTGCCTCACCGTGGGGAGCCCCGGTGTTACTAGTAAAGAAGAAGGACGGTAATTCTCGGTTGTGCGTCGATTATCGACAGTTGAATAAATTGACGATAAAGAACAAAAATCCATTGCCGAAAATTGATGATTTGCTCGATCAGCTGAGAGGGGCATGTGTATTCTCCAAGATTCACTTAAGGTCAGGCTATCATCAGATCTTAGTCAAGATCTTAGTCAAGCCAGAGGATGTCCAGAAGACAGCCTTCAGATCGAGATATGGGCATTACGAATATGTCGTGATGCCATTTGGAGTGACCAATGCTCTAACTGTCTTCATGGATTATATGAACCGCATTTTCAGGCCCTTTCTAGATAAATTCGTGATGGTGTTTATAGATGACATCCTCATCTACTCTCGGAATAAGGAGGAACATATCGGTCACTTGAGAATTGTGTTAGAGGTGTTGAGAGACCATCAGTTGTACGGTAAGTTGTCCAAATGTGAATTTTGGTTGGACGAGGTACAGTTTCTTGGGCATGTGATTTCTTCGCATGGTATAGCAGTGGACTCGAGCAAGGTTGAGACAATGCTGAAGTGGGAAAGACCTCAGACAGTAACAGAAGTCAGAAGCTTCTTGGGGTTGGCTGGGTACTATAGGAGGTTTGTAGAAGAGTTTTCTAAAATGGTGAGTCCATTAACTCAACTCACTAGAAAGGATCAACCCTTCTCCTGGATTGATAAATGCGAGGAATGTTTCGAGGAGATGAAAAGGAGGTTGACTACAGCTCCGATCCTGATTATTCCAGATATCAATAAGATGTTTGAGGTATACTGCGATGCATCCTACCAGGGTTTGGGTTGTGTACTAATGCAGGAAAATAGGTTGGTAGCCTATGTTTCTAGACAGTTAAAGGTGCACGAGAAGAGCTACCCTACCCACGATTTGGAGCTGGCCGTTATGGTGTTTGCCCTTAAGACATGGAGACACTATTTGTATGGCTCCCAATATTGGCACTTTTTGTTTGACTATAATCTGATCTTAGACACTAGGATTTTTGTGAAACTCACAACTAACTTTATGTTTGCAATTTCAGTTGTAAATGAACGAAATCATATGCCCGATTTCTGGATTGAATGAATGAAATCATATGTTGGATTGATTAGATTGTTTGAAATGTGTCTGGATAGGTATTGGATGCAGGTTGAGGAATTGGATGCAGCTTCTAGGATTTGCCAGGAAACAGATTGGTCATTTCAAATTAAGCAATAATTTGCGTAGGCTTAGCCGACGCAAGGCCGATGCTAACAATTTAATTTCTAATTGTTTGTGTTGGCCTGACCCACGGAAATAACCTCTTTCAGATTCCATTTTTGTCATTTGTGGGCTTAACCCATGCATAGCGTATTGTTCGTTGGCTAAACCCACGCATAGCCCATGCAAAAGTCAAAATATTGCGTTGAATTCTTCCCATTTGCGTCGTATTGATCGACGAAAACTATTTAAATTTCTTTTCGGTTTTAATTGTTTGTGGGCTTGACCACGCATGGGAAATTATTATTATATTTGTTATTCATTTTCGTCGTTTGAGTCGACGAGAAATACACAGAAACCATGTGTCCCCATTTAATCGACGCAAATGACCTTTGCATCCAGGAAATGGACGTGGCTCACGTTGCCGTCACTGGACCGACGCCATGAGCATATTATCGTCGGATTTTTAGTTGTAGAGTAGGTTTTTGGCCGACGAAAAAATCAAAAATTCTTGTAGTGTGTAAATCAGTTGCAAATTTCTTATATTCACTACTAGATTTTTTTTTATATTGTATGAGATTTTTTTTAAAATTGTAAAAAGAAAATTTTATCATTTTTTGTAAAAATTTTAATTGACAGATAATTCCTTGAATAATTATTTCGTACAAAATTATAAAATTTGTAAATATTTTTTAGAAAATAAATATTACAAAAGAAAAATTAATTGATAACAATTTCTTAAAAAAAATTCATAACAAAATTTATAAGTATTTTTTAAAAAAATTAAAATAAAATTACAAGAACATATGAATTTTTTAGTATTGATTCAACCGATTTGTTAATGTTTTGTCAAGCAATGGAAGGGAAATGAGGACTACATGTATTTAAAGCAACCTCCCTTTTATCTGTATCAATTACTTATGTTTGATATCTTAGTTGTTATTCCTGAAGTAGTTTCTAATTTTGTAAACATCCATGATAGTTGTGGAAAGATTGATTATAAAATACAAATATATTTTCATGTTCTCGTAATTAGTCGTGAGAAAAAAAAAACAAATAAAATTTAAATAGGTCTGCATATTTTTTCTTATACCAAATATCGGTTTTTCTATAATTTATATTTTCTTAATGTGTGAAAAGGGTAAAAAATATAAAAACGAACGTTGAATTGTGTTTTACGATTTGTGAGAACCTTTTGCAAATCTCTGTCTTAATAAGCACTAACAGAAAAGGTTCAATTTTATGTTGTTTATCTTGAGAATATGTTTGACGAAGTTTGTAAGGCCCAATTTCAACACACACTCTTAAAACTATTTTTTGAAGAATACGTTTTCACGAAACTCTTGTATGGTCGTAAGTTAGTTACACATTTTTTACATGCAATAGGACAAGGAGAAGAGATAGAGATTACACAAAATATTTTTATAGTAGTTCATTTGAACAGATTATGTCCAATTATCAATCCAATCAAGTTTCCACTAACCAGATTATTGTTGCAATATACAAGTATTATTTAGACTTAATTACTCTCTCCAAAACTCTTTAATAAACAAATATAGATTATAGGGTTTTGCTCACTAAAAGAGATTAAAGTCTTAAAGTCTTAAGACTGATAAAAAAAATGAGTTACAAGATTCATAAAACTCGCTCAGTTAATTATGAACACCAGCAATATTCTTCCTCGTACACAGAAGGCTTAGGATTGCTTGAAAATTTGAAACAAAACTCATAAGCTTTGTACGTTATTGTTGTCCAACATGTCCTATAAACCTGAGAAGAACAAAGTTGTTGCAAATCCTATTGAGAATTGGTAAGGTTTACAATCCATTCATCTTTTTCTATTAATTAACATTTAACCACATCTATATATATATACAAATGAGAACTAACAAATAGCAACTTTTTCAATTAAATACTATATATCACACACTTCAATTCAAAAATTTTTATCTACAAAAAGTAAAAAAGCTAACGTGTCACACTCTCATCATTTTGACACTTCGAAAAAAAATTAAAAAAAAAATCTCTCTCTTTCCACTTTCTCCACGTATTCCACCGCTTATTTCTCCTCTCTTTCCACTTTCAAAATACAAATTCAATTCTCTCTCTTAAACTTCTTCTCTCTCTTTTTTACTTTTCGTCTCTCATTCTCACTTTCACAGCTTCAAACGCTTCATCTTCTCACTCTTCCTCAGTCTTCTCACCTTCCTCCTTCTCACTTCTTTCTCTCTCTTTCTCTGTCTCTGTTTCTTCGCGTTCATCATGGTTTCTCTGCCTTTCTTAGCTTCTTCTCTAACATCTTCTTCTGTTCATCTTCTTCTTTTCATCGAGTTGTTTTTAAATCGCAAAAAAATGACTATGGAGATGGTTTATATTTTTTGAGATCTAACTTTTTCATGCCTTTTTTTACAGGTTTTAACCTAGAAGTCGAATTTATTTTGAGTTTTCTCAACCGAACAACTCATCTTCTTCTTATATTTTCTGATATCTAACTTTTTGATGCGTTTTTTTACAGGTTTGAAACAAGAAGTCAATTTTATTTAGAGTTTTCTCAACCGAACAACTCCTTTCTTCTTATTTTTTGTCAGATCTATCTTTTATATATAT
>Ga0214545_1009791_pt1 | contig 14356 bp, 3 predicted proteins | sample CNSS4metaG_FD_160064 | JGI IMG/M metagenome (GOLD analysis project Ga0214545, IMG submission 160064) | Root nodule microbial communities from cowpea collected in UCLA plant growth center, Los Angeles, California, USA - CNSS4 | ecosystem: Host-associated > Plants > Roots > Nodule | place: USA... | reverse complement strand
CACGGGACGATAATGAACAAAGTTCCACTATGAAAAGAAGAGTACAAAGCTCTTAAATGGAAACAAGAATCCTCACCAAAAACACTCAAGTGTCTATTACAAAGTGTGTCTCTGTAAATGTTTTTCTGTATTTTTTTCAAGTCATGGAGATGTTATTTATAGGCTTCAAAGTTGAACCACTCAATAAGCCATATGAAGAGTCTTCAGAAACTGCACTAGTAAATAGGCCATATGAAGAGTCTTCAAAACTGCACCAGTAAATAGGCCATATGAAGGGTCTTCAAAACTTAAGCAGAGTAATGATTAAAAATTAGTGCTTAAGTAACGTGTGGTATTAGGAATTGAATGAGAACCACATATTCTAGCACTTCTTATATATTTTTTTTGTGTGTCCAATGTTTAAGAAAGTCTCAACTTTTGTACGTCAAAGTTATATTGTTGTTTTTGACCGTTTTTGGAGATGTATTACATCTCTTTCTCATCTTTTTGTAAATAAGTTAAAATATCTTTGACGTGCTCTATTATTAATTTAAATTAATTCTTTATCAATAAAAAAAATTTCAAACTCTCACTCTAACTATTTTTGTTTTTATTTAACACTATTTTAAACCAAGACAAAAATTAAATTAAATTTACATGGAATTATTTATTATTTAGATTGATGAAATGAACACGATAAATTAATTTATTTTTGCATAACTATATAATCGTTTAGAAAACAGTTACCGTATCTATTCATAAGAATTAAAAAGTGTTAGTAGAACTATGCAAAAAATCTTTGTACAATTATGTTTTATTTCCAAACACGAAAAGTATCTTTTCTTTGATTTCTTTTTTACCAAATGTAACATACAATTTCGTCCAGATAGATAATAATAAAGAAAATGATAAAATAGGGATTAGTTGAAAAAAAAAAATACAAAATAAATAAATAAAATATTTTTTTTAAATCACTTTTGGTACACTTTAATTCGATTTATTTAGAATCTCTTTTTGTATTCATAATTTTGTTCTTACAAGATATTATTAAAATTAAAAAACCTTTTTTATCCACAAATATCATTTATAAAGTTTTCTACCGACAAATGTTTTTTCAAAGAATTATGTGATCTCTGATTTTTCATTCCGAATAGAGATACGTAGTATCAAGATCAATTCTTGTCGGATTCACTTCTCAATAATCCAAAATATTGTAAAACCATTTTTCAAACAATTTTTCCCTATAAGTATGTGGTTCCTGATATTTTTTATTGTGAATGAGAATATACGACCAATGTTAATCTTTGTTCGGTCAAAAAAATTAAAATATGTATTTTGTTTCTTTTATACACTTTTATTTTTATTTTTTGGGAAAAATAAATATTTATAAAAATCACATTTATTTTACATATTTAATTAAAGGTACCGTTTTAGAACGGATGTTGTAAAGTAATAATACATTCCCTACATATAATCGATTCTTAAACCCAAAATATGATATTCCTTGACCAACACTTGTTTTTTGATTTTTTTTTTTTAACTTTTCAAAATAAACTATAATCACGACTTCAAATCATGTTTTTCAACTATTTATCCTTTTATTGCAATTTCGCTATGAAACGACACCTAGGTAAATAGGAAAATACAAGATTATTAACTCTTATTTTGTGGTAAAATATATTTTTTTTAGCAATTCGGGGATCATGCCACAACACAACTAGGTAACTCTTACTTTGTGGTAAAAGAGATGTTTTTTTTAGCAATTCAGGGATCATGCCACAACACAACTAGGTAACATCACTGTGTTTCTTCGGTACAGGAAAAGACTTTAGCATTAAAATGGATAGAAGAAAGTTGAGAAAAGGAATTGATTTTTTTTATGAAATTGTTTAACTAAATAAAATAAATCAACTACTCCATCAACTGCGCTGTCAAGCCGTCAGGCACATGTACAAATTAACAGCCAAAATGTTTAGCATTAATGGATAGAATAATGATTAGAAAGAAAAAAGTTGAAATTGGTTATGAAATTGTCTAACCAAATTAAATAAAGGTTTTAATTACGTTTTATATTCTCTGATAATAACTTTTGATTAAGTTTTTATTAGATTTGTGTAGTATATTTAGTCTTCAAAATTTTAAATTTTAAAACTTTTCATATGTCGTTAAATTTTTTTGTTATTTATATAACATGATAATTATCTTATATCATCATGCCGTTTAAATATTGTCACATATCTACATTATCATAATGATGAGATTTTTCAAGAATATATGATATTGTATTTAACTAAAATTATTCTTAGATATAATAAAAATTATAAATTTATAAAATTAGCAAATATAAATAAAAAAATATAACTTTACGATTTTAAAAGTATATAATTTTATAAATTTATAATTTAACGATTTTATAATTTTATAATTTTACAGTTTAATAGTTTTTAATTTTTAAAATTTCGTAATTTATAATTATATCATTTTGTAATTTTATAATTTTTATTTATATAATTTTATAATAAAAATTATATTTTTGTAAAATTACATTTTTATAAAATTATATAGTTTTTATAAAATTATTAAATCGTAATTTTATAATTTTAAAACTATAATTATAAAATTATAAGTTATATTTTATAATTTTATGTAAAATATATAAAATTTATAAATTTATAAAATAATATAAATTTAAATCATGAAATTACATAATTATAAAATAAAAATTATAAAATTATAAAATCATTGAATTATAAATTGTTAAAATTATATATTTTATAAATTTGAAGACTTAATCATGTTGGGTTTTCCTAGTTACTCAACTTTATCATTTTTATTTGACTCATACTTGAATTCTCAATGATCATTTTCTCAAGTTTGAGTCCCTTCACGTGACACTTTTTTTTTTAAGTAATTATCAAGTACCCATCCTTTATAAAATTTAATCGAATAAAAATAACATATTATTTTCAAAATATCCAAAAAAATAAGTGATAGTTAAAAAGGATAAAAATAAATTGTCTTAAAAAATATAATAATAAAATGGATTAAAACATATTTCTTTAATTTATGTTTTTAAAAGTTATAATAAAATAAGAATTTTTTATTTTAGATTAAAAATTAAAAAATTAAAAATTAATTATTAAATATTTTTCGTTTTTTATTAATTTAATTCAAAAATTAAAAAAAAATTGAAAAATAAATAAAGAACAGTTTTAAAAATTAGAGGAAGATTTCTCCTGGTTTCAACTTCCTCCAACCGCTCACGACATCTTCTCATTAACATTGGATATCAAATTTGCGAGATCACGGATTCATTCTTAGAGAAAGAGTCCACAACATTCAGAGAGCATATTCATCGCTCACATCTACAGAAAATTTTAAATTCTTTTTGGGATCCAGAGTTACAATACACTAAGATTACAACACACCGTCTCGAATCAAAAGGGCATACAAAGGAGATATTTACAAAGGAGATATTTGAACCAGAAGAGCAAAATAATAGGAGCACATTGAAATATAATCACGTTCATTATCATCAAGTTTGATATGTTGTTCTGTTCTTAGTGTGTTAATGTTAATTGTAATATGAAATCCATGTGAATAGAGCAAATTTCCTCATCTGTTATCACACGAGATTAATTAATCAACCAACTAAAATTAAAAATAACAGTAAAACAAATATGGGTCCAGAAGAAGGAGATTGAATTTGAGGAGAATTAGAGGGTATCGCCGTCGAACAAAATAGTGGTGGCGGCACTCATTCGAACTCTAGCGCAGTTGTGGTGGTGACTTTTAATCTCAGCGAAATAGGAGTGTCTCGCGCGAGAAACGTTGGAGGAGACCATTTGTGCGGGAAGGAAGAAGAAGAAGGTCGTCGCCGGCAGCCTTGCGGTGAACGAACGGTGGTGGCCCAAAAAAAACGCGAGCAACAGAGGCAGTGTTGCGGTGTTTCGCACGACTGTGAGTGGCGAGCAACGCCTGTGCCGGCATCGGCATGCTGCTGAGAGTGGCCACCGTCGCCGCTGGTGGCCTTACCGCAAACATAGGTCGCATTTTGGTTGGTGACCGCGCATGGTAATGGTTTGTCATGAGGTTGAAGATGAGCATGGAGAAGAAGTTGGCGTTTTAATTGATTTTGGATTTTGAGAGAGATTCAATATTTTCTTCGTGCACCTCATAGTCAATTCTTACACCACCATATTAATTGAGTTAATTTCAAATAGTTTAGTCTGCACACCCATAATTAATTCTTACGCCACCATTACTAATTCCAATAATTTGGCATGAACTCTCGCACCACTATATTAATTGGGTTACTGATTCTACTACTTTCTGCACTCCCGTGATTCATTTTTGCACCCTAATTCTGTTCTGGACTTTTCATTTTTGTTTCATCATAATCCCCTGCATTTGATTTTTATTTTACTCTCTATACATCTGCCGTCACTAAGCACACTCCCCACTGTTTCATTGTTATATTTTATTTATAATTTATGTTGCTTATACTTCCTGCACCGCGTGATCTATTATATACATTGTTACTTTATTTGCTAGTTTTTTCTTTTTTTTCATTGTACTCACATACTCATTTATGGATTCCCTTCCAATTTTATTGTTTTTTAATTATATCTTACATTTCAATCACATCACTTCCTAAAAAATAAAAATATTTTAAATTGAAATAAAAATTAAAATAGTTTTTAAAAATGATAAAAATAAGAATAAATGAAAAATTATTTTTTTTTTAATTTTTCTTTTAGTGTCTAATTGACTGTTCGAGTCGTACAACACTTCTTTTTTAAAATACAAAAATTATAAAAATAGTTTTGGTGTCTAATCGATTTCTCGCATCGCACGACATTTCTTTTCAAGATATAAAACACATAGAAATGTTTTGGTGTCTAATCGATCTTTGACGTCGCACGACACTACTTTTCAAAAATACAAAATATAAAAAATGTTTTTGGTCCGGTCGCACGTCGCATGACACTCATTTTCAAAAATGTCAAAAGACAACTTTCAAAAATTAAATAAATTAATCAAAACTTTTTTTTATAAAGAACTACATAGTTCTGATTTCTTAATTTGAATGAGGATACGTAGGACCAATGTTAATATTTGTCGGGTCCTTTTTACTCGAAAAAATAATTTTGTTCAATATTTTCTTATTTATAGAAAAAATAAGTATATAAAATAAACATATCTCTTCTGCAAATTTAATTAAAGGCACTACCTTTGGACGGATGTTATAGAAGTTAACACCTTACACCTAACTCGACTCTCAAATCCTAAATTTGATTTTCGCATATGTTATTTTCATGATTTTTAGTAGTTATTTAGAATAAATTATGGTAACAATTTTAAATCTCAATTTCAAACGAGTTTTTTTTTTTTTTTTCGCCGTCCCGTCATAATTTAATTGCGATAATTAATCAATCATTACTGTCAATAAAATCATGTGCCAATAAGATCATGTGCACTGGTGTCATGTCCACCGGTATGTCCATGCAACATTTAATATTCATGTACATATTTACAGCAAAAAGTTTAGCATTAATGTAAATTAAACTTGGTTATGAAATTGTTTTAACTAAATTAAACATGATTGATTGCCTGTATTCCATTAACTGCCAGTGTGGAAGCTGACAATCACATATTGTTCCTTCATTATTGTCAGTTGTTTTGTTAATGATTTAGTGCGGTATATTCACCTAGTTTTAGGAATTAAATCAATTAGGTTATTTCCCACGATTTTAAAGATATGTCACATTTCGGTTTTTAATTTTTTTTCTATTTTTTTTTCATGTGTTAGGTTCATGACATGTCATGAAACATTATCAACACCACGTGATAATAATAATGTTATACAGAAATGGTAATGTCATGTGTCAATATCAATGTGAAGTATCACTTTTTTAATATTTAATTTAGTTTTTATATACATTTTCTTAATTCAATTTAGTTCTAATTTATTTTTAAAGGGAATAATATTATCGCTCTCCAAATTGTCTAAATTACGACCAACTTTACTGTTTGTATAAATATTATATTGATATTTTTATTAAAATTGACTTTTTAACATATGAAATTAAAATAATTAAAGTAATTACATATTAAATTACTTTATTTTTATAATAATAATAATAATAATTAAAATTTAATTTGTAGATATTAATTGTTTAAATCATTGTATTTATTTTTTAAAATTCTATAATAAAAATTGATTTTTTAAAATTTAAAATTTTAATATTTTTAAGTGAGCCAAATATTTATTTTATATTTTATTTTATTTTATTTTAAATCACACAATACTTTGTTATTTATCATATAAATATTATTATATTTATTAAATAAATTTAAGTTTTATTTATAAAAAGAGTAAGTATTTAAAATTACTAAATTATTAATCCATATTATTTTATAAGATTAAGAATAATTAATTTAAATGGAATCCAATAGTCGTTAGAGTTATTTTAAAAATAATTTCAGAAATATTTATTAAAAAAAATTAATATAAATATAATAACTATACAAACAATAAATTTGGTCTCAATTTGAAGATGAAGAACATCGTTTCACCCTTTTAAAATATGAGACTGAATTGATTATAAGACACTCACATGCTTCACCAACATTAACACATTAACACCTAACACTACCTTACCATGTGGCACTGCTTTGTCATGTGGCACTAACAGTGTCACGTGACACACCACGGGACCTAACACGTGGATAACAAAAGTTTGCAAAAAAAAATTAAAAATAAATAAAGAAAAATCAAGAAAAGTACGAAGCAAAGACCATAATTGGGTTAACTTACGAAAAAAGGTTAATTTCTTTTTGATATTACCGATGTGAGTTTGTTTTTCAAAAAAATTACAGTTAGGGTTAAGTTGTGTTTCGTATGCACGATTTCATTATATTGAAGTTGCCAATACTAAATACGAATTTGTGTTTTTAAAAATGAAGTCTCATGTGGTATTGGCGACTTCAATATGAAGTCGTATATTCCATATACGACTTCTTCAAAATATTTCAAATGAAGTCGTACTTCGTGTACACGACTTAACACTATTCGTGTTTTCTTAAAAGCGAACCTAGTTATAAAAAAGAAATTAACTCATTCTCATAAATTAACCACTAATTGAGTCAATTCTTACAAAATTACAATTTGATTGATAAAATATGAATTTGAATTTAACTTCTATTCATATTACTTTGTATTGAGATTGAATTAAATTTAATTCTAATTAGTTAGACTTAGATGTGATTTTTAAAAATCAAGATCATGCATCTTTATTAAATACTAAATGATAAAATTTTAGAGGATATTATTTCATTATTAACCTACATTTAAAATGAAATTAATAATCTATTTATATCATAATGACTTAATATTTGATAAATTTATCTTTAGAATTGAAATAAGTACTAAATCAATTAATTTGAAATTGTTTCTACCACGTCCAATAGTTTCATATCGCTTAACAATTAAGGTCTAAGGCAGTTTAAATATTCTTTCCTTTTTTCACCTTCTGAGATGCCTTTTAACAACAAAATCGTGACAAAACTTTATGCTCTAAAGTAGACAATATCTCTGATGCATGGTGATTGACCCTAACAATGACATTTGATGGACTTGAAATCAGAATATTGGCACCCACCATGGGGTCAATAACGAGGTTTTTAGACCAACCATGAGGGGTCCTCAAGTCCTTCATTGGAATGATCTGTCATTTCCCCTTAGACCTTGATTAGGGGCTTACGGTCCTACCAGGCCTAATCAGTGGCAGAGCTTAGAAGGCTTGTAGGGGGCCATTGCCCCCCAACATTTTTTAAATTTAAAAAAAAATATTTTTAAACTATTTTTTTTGTAATTTTTTAGATTAATTTTCATTCCTTTTATTAAATATAATATTTAATGTTAATAAATAATAAAATTAAAAATTAAATATAATAAAGAATAATAACATTTATTGAGATATTTTTCTTGTTCTCTCCCATTTTCAGTTTGTCGCATATTGTATTCATTTACTACTTTTGCATATCTTCCTTTGTATTAAAAAAGAAATAGAAAGTTAGATACAAATTCATTCTTCTCACTCTCATTTCTCATCTGATTTCTTCTAAGATAAAAAAGGTAACTTTCTCTTGTCTCTTAATAGGAAAATATTAGATTGATATCTAGTTCTTTTTTTCCATCTTATTTGTTTGTTGTATATTTATTTTTTTATGAATATAAAAACAAATGTTATGTACTATATGTTTTTTCATAACCATATTTTAATTTTAACTTGATTATCATATTTTTTTTAGTAATTACGTCTCTCAATCTTTGATTAGATTTTGATAAATTATTTGTTAGTCTTAATTTTTTTTAAATAGGTACGTTGATGAAGAATAAAGCAACAGATTCATTTTTTTAAAGTGATAAAAGGAAAGATACCCGTGAAAATAAAAATAATACAAATATATTTCTTCACATATTTTCAAGCATGATACTAAGGATTGAATTGTTAAATTAGAGGAATTTAATTCTTTGGAACCTATGATAGAAAACATTTTCAAATATGAGAATATCCGATGAAAGAGATGGACTTAAAAAAAACTTATTTAAAATGGTTCCATATCAAATACAACTTCATAACTATCATTTTTCTAAGGAGAGACATAAAAGGAGATTTCAATACCAATGGCGGATCTTCACCAAAATTTTTGGGGGAGCCAAAATAATGTACTCAAATTTTGTATATTTAATATTATTGTGACTAATTCAATAAAATTAATACTAATCTAGTATATTTATAATTATCAAAGAAATTACACATATCTAAAGGAATGTCTATCGTTTTTTCATATTTTTGAACTCATGGTAATTGAATTATAATTAAATTTTTCAATTAACTTTTTTCGATGTAAATAATCATATTATCTGCAAAATATTCATATTCCATTTTACTAAGATGCATTTGGTTCAAAAAATATTCACAAGCTTTCATTTCATTGTTATGCGATAAACAATTATATTATCGTATTTTTACCTTCACCAGTAGTTTCTCTATCAATTTTAAAAAATAAATTTATTCTTTTATTTTTCATTAATATACTTATTTAAAAAATAAGTTTAAGACTAAAAAATAATTCATCATAATCTAATTAAAAGTTGAGAGACATAATTACTAAAAAAATTATGATAATCAAGTTACAATTCAAAATCGACTATGAAAAATCACATAGTACATTGTTTCTTCTTCTATATTAATAAAAAATGAATATACAAAAAGGTCATGAGATAAAAAATGATGTTAAATGTTAAAAACAAATAGTTCACTATCAAGTGAGACAAGAGAAAATTGCCTTATTTATTTATTTAATAATGAAAGAGAAAATATGAAAAAATGAGGATAGAAATAATGAGTTTATGTCTAACTTTTTTTAGCAACAAAAGAAAATAAATAAGCATGAGAGAAGAATACAACATATGAAAAACTCAAAAGATAATGAGAGAGAAAATAAAAAAATCTTAATAATTTTGTTTCTTTATATATTTATATTATATTTTATTATTTATTATTGTACTTTATAAAACAAATAAAAAATACTTAATTTAATTTTTATTAATTTTGAATATAATATTATTTAATTTAAAAAATACAAATAATTTAAAAAGATTTAAAAATTTATATAATTTAAAAAAAATTAATATAAAATAATGAAAAACAAAATTGGGGGAGGGGGGGGGTCGTGGCCTCTCCTGCTCCTTCCATCCTTGGCCGCTATTCAATACTAATTTATATATACTTTTGTTATATTAGTGACAATAATTAAATATATAAAATTTGAACATCCCTTTCAAAAATTTTGATCAAGATCCATCACTGTCTACTAATCTCTCACCGCGTAGAAGTTGAGATCTAAGACATTTTAATATTCATTTCTTTTCGTTCCAAAATGAACATTACCTCAAATGCATGATAATTAATCATAAGGATAACACTTGACAAACTTGAGATAAGAAACAAATATGTAAAATATTAACTTTCAACTTAATCTATTATTGTGTTTTCAAACAACTATATTGATATTTTAAATATTCATATTTATCTATTCAAAATGATATTAAAGTTATATTTGTAAACTATAATACACGTTTAATACGTTATTATTAAATTACACATAAAAAAGTAAATAAAGAAATATACTATAATGAATAGATATACCAAATCACATTAAGAAGTTCACATAATTTTAACCAAAATATCATTATAATTTCAAAACTACTATTAATTTCAACATACAACATAATCATGATTTTAAAAATTGATATACTTCTAAAACACTTAATATATAATCATCCCAAAATATTAATATATTATGATATTATTATCACTAAGATAAAAATAAAAATAAAAATTTATTAAAAAAATGAAATATATAAACTAATTAGAAATTTATAAATATATGATATAACTATTCTCTTTAAATACTTCAAAAACAATATTTAAAATTCTTTAATCAAAATTTTATTTATTTTTTAAATACAAGACAAAAAATTAAATATTATTTTTTAACTTTTAATCACAACAAATATTCATTTATGTAAACTACGTTTTTATACTCATAACCATACAGAAATTTAATTTTTATTATGTATTTTAATGTACAAAAATCTATATATATATATATATATATATATATATATATATATATATATATATTATAATAATTTTTTTATTTTATATATTTTATTTTATTAAAATTTTTTTTTATATATATTATATTTTATATATTTTTTTCTTCTACTCTAAGTGAAAGATCGAATTAGTCTTTTTTTAAAACTTTGACCCAATTTAGTCCATAAAATTTAGAGATGCGTGAATTTAGTTCATTAAACGAACTTTTATTAAGTTGATTTGATTTTTCAAACACATCTTATAATAACATTTTAGTTGTTTATTCTGTTTAACACATTACACTTTATTATTAGCCAAAAAATGCGAATGAATTTCAAATAAACTTAATAAAATATTATTAAAAAGACTAAACAAACGTTTAGTAGCTACAATAACATTTACTTAGCTACATTTATTAAAAATGTTACTATAGGTATAATATAGGTACATTTTCTTAAAATTGTTACTACAAAAAATATTAATATTAATATTGTGACATTTTTAGAAATGTCACTTAATTACACTTTTTCTATTTTTAGTAACATTTTTATTATCATAACTATTAATAATGTTACTGTACATCAATTTTCTAAATTATAATAATGTTTTTTAAATAAATATTATTATAAGTTATATTTTAAATAAAAGTTATTATAAATTATTAATTTATATTAATAATTATATAATAACATTTTTAAATAAACACTACAAAGAATTAAATTTTACTAGCGAATTCTGTGTTAGATTTTTTTTTTCGTTTTGTCAAATTCTGTGTAACCGTTAAAAATATTTTAATTGTATAATTGATTTTAATCTAAGAAAAAATTAATTTAGATTACCATCTTCTCTTTCCCATGCTTTGAAGCTATTCTACACCAGGATGAAATCTTCTTGTTCTAGGGTTCGACACAGAACTTCGCGTGAATATGGGCGTCAGTGTTCTCACCGGTTCTGGTATTGTTGCCTAGCGTCACGCTCCATCAACCCTCCACTATGCCCGACACCAACGTTACGGTCACCAACGATTCTCAATGGGTTCGTCATCTCGCTCTCTGGACAACAAGGGCAGATCGTCGGAGGAATGGTAGCTAGCGGGTTGATTGCTGCGAGAACGATGTTCGTGATCGTTGCATCGTTCAACAACCCAAACCTCTGTGTGCGAGAACAATTTAAGCAATTTCTAGCTGCATACGAGGTTTGTGGAGGCAAATAAATGATTTGTATGGGTGATTTTATTCCTGATCCCAATTTCAATCTCCCACATACAATTATTCCCTTCTCCAATATCAATCTCGCACACACACAACCATTGCGTCCTAGACATTAGGCAAAGTCATTTCTCCTAACTTGAAATTTCAATCTCACGCACAACCCTTCCATCTGCTCTATCTAGTGGTAAGGGATCGAAATCCTCCTCTGTTTTGTGCGTGCTCTTTGAAATGGGGATTTTAGAAATATAATTATTTTTGTGTAGAGTGAATGGTGCATGACTGATTCATTTCTCTATTTAGGGATAGTTATGCTCGAATATTTGTAAATCAAAAGTAGAAAGTAATGTGCATTACTTCTGGAAAAAATACGGTTGTAGTTTTTATTATTTAAATTTTAGCTGCAGATCTTTTCAAGTTGGGATGGAAAAGATTTTAATCCCATGGATCATTTTTGTTAACTGTAAATGTACATAGCTTCCAATGCTTGAAGTCAATATGGTATTTTTGTGTTCAAGAATGGCCATCGATATGATCTTGTTTAGTTATTCAACTTTTGTTTTTAGCACATCCATTGATTGGAATTTTAATGTGACGCAAAGGTATTGAGGCAATGATATAATTTGCTTGCATTCAAGGGATTGAGTTATGATGTTCAGATTCATTGTTTTTGAAATCTAATTACGCTAGTAGCGTTATATGGTAGGACTTTTATTAGTTTTACTATTTGACCTATAATATCAATCTAAACAGGAGTGTGAGTTAACATTTTGCACTCATTGTATGATGATTTCAATCTTTTTAAGTATTTTGCACTCATTGTATTGATGTTCTGCTGCAGGATTCACGTGTGTTGTATGCAAGGATATAGTTGAGTTTAATGAGAGTTGCTATTGATAGGGTGTTTATTGGTAGAAAAACTTTTGGATGTGATTTGTAAGGATCGTGATCAAGGTAGCATGTCCGGTACTTCCATGTTGCGGTATGTGCTACTATTTTTTATGTCTTGTTTGAGAGGTTTCAACAAAAACAAGGAAGCCAAAATCTTAAGGGTGTGCTACATTTGTTTACTTTTGTTTTGATTTAGTATAACTATTTGAGGCTTACTAATTCCTCTTTATAAGTGTTATAATTTATATAAGCAATTATCATTTGATATTTTCACATTTTGTCATGTGTTTCGGGCTGCATCATAGGTTGTTAAGAAAAATGAATTACCTTAATACAACCAGATCCTCTTTAAGTGAAAAACAGGTTAAGAGGGAGCTTGCTATTGTGTTCTTGCGGGAGGCACTCATGAAAGGCAAATGGTTATGGTAATTTATAAGCTAATTTGAGGTTATACTGCCTAGCACATTTTGTAGTATGCCATACTGGCACAAACAATTCATTTTGTATCACTGAATTTGTCTACTTATATACCCACCTAGTTTCTTTTACATAACGATGTACTTATCAATTCAATTGCTAAATGAACTGAAATTATGCATTGCTATTCTAAATAGTTGAAGTTGGATTTGCATTGTTGTCTTATTTTTTATTTGAAATGGAGTAATGGGATGATGTAAGCTTTGTTTCTTTTTTATTATTCAATAGGTCCTAGATGTGTTCTTTCTTGTGCCAAAGGTGGAAGGCCTTTGCCTAAACAAGGCTTCACTTGTTGCGTTGCCATAGGAGATTAAGGACTTGTTTGTTCTTTCCAGGTTATCCTCCCCTCTCTTTTAGATATGATAGTCCTTCAGCATATTTTAAAATTTTGGATTTTTTCCTTGAAATGCTAATACTTCCAAGTGATCAATATATTTGTTTGTGTGAACGTTTATCTAGCTTCATGTGTGTATATATTCATTTATCTTGTTATCTGGTCCAGCAGGTATTATGGTGGAATTTAACCCTTTCCTGCTAAATTTTCTTTTTTAATTTCAGTTTGGTTTGACTAACGCTATTTATTTATAAATTTTGAAGAATCTTACCCGCAGGCCCTTGATGGCGGTGGGGCTGTGGATTTTGTCCTGCTCAATCACGTGTGAACTTTTCTGTTATTTTTAGTAACATTTTTAACATGCACCTTTTTTATTAAGAAAAAGTTACTAAAACTTTCTAGTAACATTTTTATAATGTCACTTTTCTATAAAAAAAAATGTTACTATAAACTTTTAGTAACATTTCAAAAATGTTACACTTTTATTAAAAAAATGTTACTTAAAATCTTTAGTAACATTTATGTAAATGTCTCTGTTAATAAGTATAAATGTTACAAAAAATAAAAAAAATCAATAGTAACATGGGGAATATGTAACATGTGATAAAATGTTACTAAATTCTATTAATAACATTTTTCATAATTTAGTAACATTTTTTTAGTGTTACTGTATATTATATATCTATTAGTGAAATGTCATGCATTTTTATAGATAAAGAACTAAATTGGTCCAAAATTTCAAGGAGAAACTAATTTTAATTTTAACCGAAAGTTAAGGAATAAAACCATATTTA
>Ga0214545_1009790_pt1:0-10000 | contig 14356 bp, 8 predicted proteins | sample CNSS4metaG_FD_160064 | JGI IMG/M metagenome (GOLD analysis project Ga0214545, IMG submission 160064) | Root nodule microbial communities from cowpea collected in UCLA plant growth center, Los Angeles, California, USA - CNSS4 | ecosystem: Host-associated > Plants > Roots > Nodule | place... | reverse complement strand
TAAAATTACAAAAAAATAAAAATTATATTTGTATATTTTATAATTTCGTAATATTTTTATTTTTTTATAATTTTTTAATTGTTGTTATTTAATATTTTTTATTTTTTAATTTATTTTTTATAATTTTACACTTACATGTTTTATATTTTGTAACTTTGTATTTTTTTAATTTCATAATTTATAATTTTAATTATATTTAAAAACAATTTAGTAAATATACGAAAAAGATGTTGTTATCATGATCTATTGTAACAAAATTTTATCTGGCGACATTTATTGAGAGTAATAGTGTAAGTGTTACATTACAAAGTTAATAGCCACACTTAACTGTAGGTTCTCAATTAAAAAGTTTTAAGATTCACAAGAAATTCAATTGTTTTATCCAAATATGAAATTGAAATGTAAGGTATTTTAACTTTTTTATACAAACAAATTATTTAGAAAATAAAAGGGAATTTAATTGCAAACAATTCAAATACAAAACATATGCATTTTAATTTCTCGGTATTATTGAAATGTTTCATCCAAACACAAGGTTAGCATTCCTTTATCTATGATAAATTCAATTTAATCATGAATTTTATATTTAATGGAACATTTGCCAAACAAAAATAATATTTCAACAAAAAAATTTGACAAGTTTTTTACAATGTTGATGAAAAGTTACACGTGCGGCAGAATTAATGGAAATTGAAAATAAAATCTTACTTAGAGAGAGAAAGTGAAGAAGAGAGAAAGGGAAAGCGAGGGTACGAAGTGAGAAAAAGAGTATTCAAAGAGAGAGAGGAAGCAAGTAGTGTGGTCGCCGGAGGTTTGTGGTTCGGAGAGTGTCTCGCCGGCAAGCATTTCGCCGTCTTCAGTGGAGGATACTTACAGTATTCGCATAAACTATCCCTATCATCCAGACCGTGACATTTGGAGTTGGTAGTGGGTTTGCGAACTTTGGGGCCACCTTCCATCATCGGCGGCAAGCATTTCGTGGTATTTCGCGTTGCATTGTAAGTTTCTTTTGCTCCCATTTGATATTTCCGTACTATGTTGGATGATGATGAAGTTAATTTCATTTTTGTCAAGTTTTGAGTTATTGTGCGAAAAACTTGGTTTTGTACATGTTCATTTTTTATGGAGTTGGGGAAAACTTATTTGGTGGTGTTTTCGTGAATGTTTAGTGAATTTTTGACAAGCGATTTTTTCCGCTCCGTGTTGTGTGTTATAAAGGTGTGGGTGCTTGAAAATTTTGAAGAAAGCACATGTTTTCTAATTCCATATGTGTGTCTTGGTGTGTTGTTGTCTGTATTTTAAAATTGTAGGCAGTTACTTCATTTGTATTTAATTTCTAGGGTTTCAGTAGAGGGAGGTTTTGAATGTGAGGTGGTTCAACAATATCCTGTATTTCGTGTTGTGTAAGAAATCTACTTTGGTTTGTGCCTAGACCCCCAAAATCTTGATTTGGTGACTTTAGACCTCTCATTCATCTCTATTGTGTGGGTAAGCTCTGAAATATTGTCAACCATAGTCCTACAGTCCTATTAGAAGTAAAATGTTTCAAATTATAAGAAAAAATTATGATCACGATTATGTCTCCTATGTCTATTGATCATTAAGTGGTCGGACATCGTTTGTAAACCTTTGTAAGGCTTTGCGTGAATAGACAACTTTTATCCCAATGTGTCAGATGAAAATAACGTCCGTATATTTATAGTTGTGTGCCTGTGGGATTATACTCATAATAGTTTTGTATTAAATAACCATCATTGTTGCTCCTTGTGAAAAAATAAGAGAAAAATATTATCTCTAACCTTTGAATATCATATTCTGTTCAGGTAGGAAGAGGGATAGTGAAAGATCCTATTGTCCATCAAGAGGTACTGACAAGAGTAGTAGGTCATCATAAAGTTATGGTTGGTGAATGTGGATTCAATGAGAAGGTATCGACATGTTGTAATTTGTAGATTGGGTTGTGATTATTTTGTTGTATAAATTAAAATGAAGTATTAATTTTTGCAAATATTTTGATTGTTAGGCTCGATTGCGTACTTTTTCTTACACAAAGTGGATTGCCCAAATGAATGGGTTAATCATGGATAGCCATCGTGAAAGGATTCAGGATACACCATTCAAATGGTGTTTGCACATGCAACAACCATTATAGATATGTAAACCCCTTTTTGGCTTGAGTTATTGAAGCGTTGGCTACCTGCTCAGGAATCATTTCGTGTCATGCAACGGTCAATCCCGTTTACTTGTGCTGACATTTGCATGTCTTTAGGATTGGCGGTTGTTGGGTTAGATGTAGATTTTGATAAAACTATTTGTGGGGTAGTGGGTGGACTTCTGGAAGACAGAATAGTAACTGTTGAAACTGTTATTGAAATCATTCAGAGTTTGGTAGATAGTGATTCTGATCAAGTTGATAACGTTTGTCGTTTGTACATATTTGTTTGTTTTGTTGTGCTTTACTTTCCTAGGAATTCAAAAACTATTAGTAATATACCTTGTAGTGTTTTAGATGATATAGATGGGCTGTCAAATTACAATAGGGGTAAGGCAGTTCATAGTTATTTAGTTAAAAGTTTAATTTGCGGATTTTTGGCACTCGAGCAGAGAGAGCTTTGCCTAAGTGGTTCAGCACCAGTTTTGCAGATACACTATACTTCATTTAATAATTATTTTTCATTTGTACAATGTTTAAAATGTAATAATGCAGCATGTTGTTTTGTGTAGATTTGGGCTGTAGAAAGACTTTCATTGTGTGGGCCAAATTTGCAGTTAATTTTTCCGAGAATATTGGCCTGACCAGATGTTCACTTCAAGTCAAGATGCATTGAGAAGTTGTTCCAAGAGAGCGAAGTATTTTTTTTCTTTATAACCATTTACTGTTGATAACAATGTTTTGTCTTCTGTAAAGGTCATTTATATACGGTATTTGGATCATTGCTCTTTCATTCAATGACTTACAAAGTCTTCTCCATCCCCCAATCTCCATAACTAAAGTGGGTGCTTAGTCGAACAAGACAGAACCCAAAAAACATAAATAAAAAAAAAGTGGAGTGTAAAGCATACCTATGTGGGGAGTTACGTTTAGGTTTTTGTCTGTACAGTGCAGACTTCAGTAAAGGTCATATATATATATGGTATTTGGATCATTGGTCTTTCATTCAATGACTAACAAATTCTTCTCCATAACCCAATCTCCATCAACTACAGTGGGTGCTTTGTCAAACAAGACAGAACCCAGAAAACGCAAATAAAAAAAAGTGGGGAGTAAGGCATAACTATGTGGGGAGTTACATGCAAGGTTTAGTCTGTACAGTGTAGACTTCAGTAAAGGTCATTTACATATGGTATTTGGATCATTCATTGATTGATGAAGTAATTTACAAAGTCCTTATCCATCATTCATGCATTGCCTTACATTCACACAAATGAAAATTTACTACTTCAATATTTCCCAATATCCTTTTTGTTTTAACAAATGTCCCAAGATAATATTAAATGGGTAGTTCCAATTGTTTTAGTAGGGACTTTTGCTCAATATTGTTGTTGTTCAATCCAGATCTTACATTAATGATTAACTTCAACAAAAGGCAACAAACTAAACATAACAATGTAAACTAATATTTCCCATAAATAAAATAACATGCATTAAGGATACATCAGACTTAATACAAAAAGAAAGTACACAGCACACTTGGTATTGCAATAATAACATCCACATAGAAGTCATCACTTAATACAACAAAAAAAACGTAAATTCATTACTACATTTATGCAATTCAAAATCCCCAACATCTCATCCCAATGTTGGTCATTTCAATTTCAAATTCTTCTTATTTCCATAAACAGAGAAAGGTGTTCTTGTCACACCACTCTTGAACCGCCTTCGAGGTTGGGCCTTCATACGGTCATACATGTTGCTATGTTGTCCACTATCATCATTTACAACAACATCTTCATCCTGATCCGGCTTAGCGGGAGGGTCATAAAACATTTCGTCATCACCATCATCTTCATCATCTTCAGCACAAGCATGATTTGGGTGGTCTTCATTTCCAACCTCACCCGTACATTTTGCAACCATTTCTTCTAATTCAAAAATTGAATGTTCGATATCAGCTATCTCACCTTCTTCATACTGGAGAAGATGAAGAACCTCTTCCTTGTCCTTCAAATCTTGTTTTCTATAGCCAATGCCAAATTCTTTAAATGCTTCTTTTACAACATCATGATGAAGTTCTTCATCTGACACTAACACATCAACAACACATTGTACAAAACAACATATAATTGTAAACAAAATCCCACTATGTAGCTTCAAACTAAAACGAACAAGATATTTTTAAGCATGACCTCACCATATTCTTATCAAATGCACTCCTTATGACTTTGTCACCAACTCTGACATTCATCCTACATGTCAACTTTGAGTTGCAAACAAGTAAATGATCAAATGACCATAACTGCAAAAAAATAAAATAAATTACAACGGCAACTTCAACACAATCAACATCATTACTTAAACACAATAAAAAACAATAATGTATTTACCTGAAGCAAATAAACACATCCAACAACATCAAAATGCTTTGCACTTGACTCATTATTCAATCCCAATGAAGCAATGCACAAGCTACTAACCAAGTACTCGTACACTAGTGTACTCCAATTATATTTGGCAATGTTGTCCATATCATCAACTATCTTAAAAATGATTGGGAAAACACTACCCTTCTTATTAGGCAACAAGAATTCTGATATCCCTAACAAAATGTAAATCCTGCAAAAGACTTCTACACCACCAACATCATCATCATATTTCAAAAGATAATCATATATCAACTTAACAGTAACTGTTTCACCCTCAAAAATATTCAAACTGTCACTATCCAAAACTGTCTCATTTAAATCAATTCTTTCACCCAAAACCCTCAAACCTAACCCTAAACAAACATCTAATAGATTAAATTCAACGACTTGGCCACCAATATCAAAACTGCCCCTTCTCTCAACCCATTTGTAACATAAAAGACTCAGAAGTTTCCTACTGATCTTCATCGAATCACTTAACATGGTCAACCACCAAAAAGGAGTGCCTTCAATATACTTCCTCTGTTGCACACTTAATCTATTGTTTATAGCACCGATAAACTTCGTTTTGCAGAAATGACGAAATAAAATCTGAAAAACATAACAAACAACTAAATGTCATTCATTATAATTGAAGAAATATCACTACATGACTCGACATTAACAAACCTTCTTCTCCTCCGAGCAATCAACATATCCATCACGTTTGTGGTCCATCTTATAATCCTACAACACCATACATATCACACATACCACACGGATCACAAAATATGACATGTAAAGGCAACAATAAATTTATCCAACATCAATACCCTTTACACAAAGCAGACAATCAAACACAAACATAAAATGCTCATTCACCAACCATATCTCTCAAACAACAAAAATCACCAACAACCACATTGACAGCCAACGAAATCAAATTTACAAACACACGCAAACAAAATGAAACTCCCCCAATTCAGTCAAACTTTCAAAACTAAATTAAATAATTCTCTACACATAAATCGAACGAAATACATTACCTTTGGGTTAAATAAATGAAATGGGCTACGACAAAGGTTCAATTGTACAGTCGGGAAGACGAAATCGTTGTCGTCGACGACTTCCTCTACGCCCTGTCTCTAGTAACCCACCCAAACGACTGCAATGACTCCAATTTTCCACCACAAATCTGCAGTGCTTCACTTCTCTCACTCTCTCGTCGTCTATATCTACCTCTTTGGTACTCCGGCGACATGGTGCTGGAACTAACTTTTCTCTCTCATTCTTGTTCTCTCTTTCTCTATCCAAAGCAGTTGTTATGTGTCTCTCCCTTTCGCTTTCCCGTTTCTCCCTTTCTTGCTTTCTCGCTTTCTCCCTCTTTCTCTGTCTCTCTTTCTCACTTTCCTGTTTCTCCCTTTTCTCGCTTTCTCCCGTCCTCTCTCTTATTAAAATTTCACTTTCACTTTCAATTCAGCCGCACGTGTGAACTTATAATTTTATAATAAAAATTTAAAAAATACATGTCACGTCAACATTGTCAACAACTTATCAAATTTTTTTTTGTTGAAATATCATTTTCGTTTGCCAAATACAACGTTGCACATAAATACCAAGAAATTTATATTTTGTCTTGTTCTTTCATTCGGTCAATGTCATGTTTTCTACAATTCTACAATTTTAGTCTTTGTATATCTTTTTTATTATCTTGATCTTAGAAAATGATTGTTTTACAGCTATGGAGTAACTTGACAATTCACTTTCATAGGTATAATAATCATTAAAAGAATAAATTTTTATATTTGTAAAAAAAACAAGTAAAATAATAAATGTAAATACAGTGGAAAAAGTTTATGAATGTGAAAATAATAGTGTGGTTCGATCGAATGTGTCTCACTTTTTGCTCTTTCACGATCAAAATCCACTCGCGCCACCTTTCAAACTCAGTTCCATCCATTACATACAAAATCTACTATTCTCTGTTTTTTTCTTTTCATTCTGCCTTCAGTCCCAACAACTTGCGGATAATGCTTTCCTATATCATTCTACATCATAAGATGTGATCATCAAATAACCAACAAAGCAATGATGTGTTTAAAACTGATGAAGGGCACATACATTTCTCTTCTCAAAAGCTGCAAATCCCTGTCCCAGTTGAAGCAAATTCAGGCCCACATATTCAGTGTTGGCCTTCAACAAGATAGAGACACCCTTAACAAGCTCATGGCCTTTTCCATGGACTCATCACTAGGGGATTTCAACTATGCAAACAGAATCTTCAAATACATTCATACCCCCTCTTTGTTTATCTATAACCTCATGATCAAGGCCTTTGTGAAAAGGGGTAGTTTTAGGAGTGCCATCTCTCTGTTTCGGCAACTTAGGGAACATGGTGTGTGGCCTGATAACTACACCTACCCTTATGTCTTGAAGGGTATTGGTTGTATTGGGGAGGTTGGGGAAGGAAAAAAGGTTCATGCTTTTGTGGTTAAGACTGGCCTTGCGTTTGACGCTTACGTGGGTAACTCGTTGATGGACATGTATGCAGAGTTGCGCCTGGTCGAGGGCTTCACACAGGTGTTTGAGGAAATGCCTGAGAGGGATACGGTTTCTTGGAACATCATGATTTCGGGTTATGTCAGGTGCAAGAGGTTCCAGGAGGCTGTGGATGTTTACCGTCGAATGCGAAAGGAGAGCAATGAAAAGCCTAATGAAGCCACGGTTGTGAGCAGTCTGTCCGCGTGTACGTCATTGAGAAATTTGGAGCTTGGTAAGGAAATTCACGATTACATTGTGAATGAACTGGATTTAACTACCATAATGGGGAATGCTTTGTTGGACATGTATTGTAAGTGTGGGCATGTGAGCGTTGCCCAGAAGATTTTCGATACAATGCCTGTTAAGAATGTGAATTGTTGGACCAGCATGGTAACCGGGTATGTGACATGTGGTTTGTTGGATGAAGCTAGAGATTATTTTGAGAGGAGTCCAAGTAGGGACATTGTTCTTTGGACAGCTATGATTAATGGGTATGTGCAGTTTAATCGTTTTGAAGAGGCAATTGCGTTATTTGGGGAGATGCAGATGAGAGGTGTGAGACCTGATAACTTCATTGTGGTTACTCTTCTTACGGGTTGTGCTCAATCAGGAGCTCTAGAACAAGGCAAGTGGATTCATAATTACATAGATGAAAACAGAATCCTAGTGGATGCTGTGGTTGGGACTGCCCTTATTGAAATGTATGCTAAATGCGGTTGCATAGATATAGCATTGGAGATTTTTCATGGATTGAAGGAAAAGGACACTGCCTCATGGACTGCAATTATATGTGGACTGGCCATGAATGGTAAAACAAGTAGAGCACTTGAGTTATTTGAAGCAATGCAAGTGCGTGGGTTTAAACCTGATGATGTTACCTTCATTGCTGTGTTAAGTGCTTGTACTCATGCAGGATTGGTTGAAGAAGGAAGAAAGTTATTTCATTCCATGACAAGTGTGTATGACATTGAGCCAAATTTAGAGCACTATGGGTGTTTCATTGACCTTCTTGGTCGAGCCGGACTGTTACAAGAGGCAGAGGAGTTGGTAAGGAAGTTACCAAATGAAAACGATGAAATAATAGTTCCAGTATATGGAGCTTTGCTTAGTGCCTGCAGAACTTACAATAATATTGATATGGGTGAAAGGCTTGCTACAGCACTGGCGAAAGTTAAATCAAGTGATTCAAGTCTTCATACACTTCTTGCTAGCATTTATGCCTCTGCTGATAGATGGGAAGATGTGAGAAAGGTGAGAAGTAAGATGAAAGATATGGGAATCAAAAAGGTACCAGGATATTCTTCTTGCTTGGAGTAAGACTGTGTCCTAATGTTAGCTTGTATACTCAGCAATACCATTGTAACACAGCTCTGTCTTCTTTCTATGGTTCAGAATTACAGATTATTTCAATAGCTTTAAGTATCTTTTCTTCATCCTCTCTTCTCTAACTGGATGGCCTAATTCAGCCTAACCTAGTGGATCTAAATAAAAGGTGAAAGATCAAATGTAGTTGTAATTAAAATAATGCATTCCCTCTTTTCTGCATCTATGATTTTTTGCTGCAATGACAGAATGTTAGAAATTATTGAATCAAAGGAGGGCATGACAAAGAAAAATAAGCTACATGATTCTGTTTTGTTGAAATTGCTGGTTAAAAGTAGTATTTAAATCAAGCAATTATTTCACTACTTCAACTTTACAAGTTTTCACATCTAATAGTCATTCATTCATTTATTCACAGTAGATAAACGGAATAGTCAACTACATTGTGTTATTCTTGTTATGAATAATGATAATGACTCAGAATAATTTCAAACTTTATTTAAATTAATGTTTAAAGCACTGGTCTTTTTAATTATAAACCTAAACACAAATATCAATCAAAACCAATCAAAAAACTTTATATTTAAATAAAAACAAAACAATATAATCTTGTACGATCTGCAGCCTATGTTGGCATTGTTATTTTGTTCTTTCTCCAATGCATCACCTTGAGAATGGTACACAAACTTTGAAGATTATCCACTTTTATCTCTTGAAAATTTGTTCTCTATGCACTCTCGCATTTGTCGCTGTTAAATTCTTTACCTTCCTTATTTTCCTACAATACTTTCATGAGAACCTCTTCCACTAAATATAGAATGTTGGACAAAACTATCACTGCATAAACTAATTAACCACACTGCCCACAAATGTCATTTCTTTCTTTCTTTATTTGTTTCAGTTTTTTTTTCTTTTAATTTTGAATTTTGATATTATTATATCGCATTTTTAGTTTTTGAATTATTTTTCTAAAATTGTTGATCTATTTAGCTTAAGTAATATCCTTCTCCAAAATTAATCATGGATTAAATTTTTGTTACTTACATATAAAAGAGATGAATTGTACAAAAATGATAGATTGAAAAAAGAATACAGTTAAATTATCTTATACAAGGACTAAAACAATATATTTTTCACTGAAAGATTAATGTACTTCACTAATTAACTATTGAAATTAAGAAACCACTTTATGAAGGATAATTTAAAAAATTATTAATATGGGATGCAGTTAACATAGACTTTATAGTAAGAATTAGGTTACACTTCTAATTTAGATCTTGAGATAGGGACTAACAATAATAATATTATAATAATGTAAGAATGACAAAAATAAAATATTACATTAAATTAAGGAAATTAAAATTAATTTTAAGAAAATTATTTAAATGAAAAGTAATTATTTTATATCATTATAAACTAAAATCATATCACATTATTAAATATTTTTACTAAAAAATTTCAAAACAATTACTAATTCATTAAATATTCTTCATTCTCAGAACCAATATTAGATGGCCCACAACCAATACATTAAAGCAAATTAGGATATATATATATATATATATATATA
>Ga0214545_1009784_pt1 | contig 14359 bp, 6 predicted proteins | sample CNSS4metaG_FD_160064 | JGI IMG/M metagenome (GOLD analysis project Ga0214545, IMG submission 160064) | Root nodule microbial communities from cowpea collected in UCLA plant growth center, Los Angeles, California, USA - CNSS4 | ecosystem: Host-associated > Plants > Roots > Nodule | place: USA... | reverse complement strand
AATTTAAACTAATATGTAATTTGTTTTGTTGAATACGAATATTTATTATTTGGATTGAAGTATTCATTTTTATTTGAAACTGCGAAGGTCCTAACTCTCTATTGGTTGAATATTGTTTCAGCTGTTGTTTCCAAACAATACTATATTCTGCTGATAAAAAAAATATATTTAACTTTGATTACGTTATTTTAACGTTAAATAATAACAAATCTATTTTTTAATATTATATATAAGTATTTCCTTTTCTTATTTGTTCTTTTATAATCTTTTGCATGTATTCATCGTTAAGAGATAAGAATTAGGCATGAAAAACATTTATGATTTATAGTATATTGGTGCTGCATCACTCACTGTAATCGTGAATTATTTTACATATTATTGTTTTTCTATTGTTCAGATCACAAGAAGCAAAATTTAGGGCAACAAAATATGATATGGGAATTGTGACTCAAGAAATTCGCCCGTCAGAAAATAAAGGACTTTCACAAACCAGTGAAACAGATTATGATCTAAACCAGGTACTGTTTTTACCTACTATTTAATTTGATATAGCACTTTCCTTACTTTTAGAAATTCAAAAGTTTCATAGTATTGAACCATTGTTTAGAAACCGTAAGGCTGTTTGATTTGTGAAGCACTCTTCTATTTCTTGATTTTATATATCAAAAAAATCAAGCTACTTTTTATTTTCAATGTTTTTCACTAAAATGTTGAAAATACTTCAAAGTTGTAACACTCCAAAATTAGACATAAGTATATATGTAATTATTACAAACTTTGAATATATACATTTCAAAAGAAAGAAAAAAAACTTATAGGTGTGTTTGTATGTAAAAGATCCTAGGAAAACTATTGACTTACCACATTAGTAGAATCACAACATAATAATGGATAATGTTTAAATTAAACATTAGAATTCAATTTATATGTGAATAATTCAAAGTAGTGTAAACAATCACACAATACAAAAAGTTACATCAAAATTTAATGGTTTCCATAAGACTACTAATTTCAAATTTAGAGCCACTAACACTTTCCACCAATCTACTGTTCATTAAATGATTACTTGTGTGTACATAACTTAGGTTATCATTTGAATCTAGATTTCTTTACCAACCCCTTAACTTAACACTTACACTTATACAAGATCTTAGCATATTAATAACATATTTTTAAAGTCAAAACTGTGATAGAAGTTTTAAATTTCAAAATGGTAACGTATATAATAATTGATATTAATGATATATTTTCACGAGTCAAGTTTATATAAATAAATTTGTAACTTTAGTATACAAAGCTAAATCTAGTCATAGCCCAGTTCTAATTACATAGTTGTTTGATTCGTTCCATTTAAAAGGAAGAAAACAACAACATATGAAATACAAAAGTTTTTATTTAGGAAAAAATATAACGAATAAGAATGAAATTTACCTCGGCACCAATTTGAGTATGGTTTATTTTAGCAAATGAAAACATTTTCTCAAATTATATCTTTACATAATACTTATATGTAAGCTTATAATTGACATGTAATTTTGATTTCTTAATTAGTCCTCCATAGTTTACACTTTTATTCCTTCACAATTTAGTTAGATGATAAGTTTAATGAAATAATTAATATTATGCTTATTATCAAACTTCTAAACAGCTAAATGGAAATTTAATTAGAGACAATACTAATAATATCAATTACTATTTTGCAGGAACCCGAATCATGTGCATACATACATAGTGATACTTCAAATGAAGAAAATAGTAGAAGAATGAAATTTCTTGATTTCACATTCTCTTTTAGTTCTGCACTAATTCCAACCATGCATGGTAATCAAGAGAGGATGCATTTTTCTTCACCAAATGCAGCAGATAATCATGCCGTCGATTCTAATTCTGTACAATCTCATGGGAGCAACAACTACATAAATTTAGACCTAGCAATATGAACAAGGATCGTATCTGTAACCAACCACGCATTGTTTATCGTAGGTTTAGGTTTTTGGCAAAGATTGTAAAAGTTAATGAATTATTGTATAATCTATAATAATTAAAGAAAAGTTTAAACCGTCCTTCTATTAAGTCGCTTAATTTATATTGCTTTTACAGATTCGTGTCTTTTAAATTTATATGCGTTTTTCTATAACATATTTTTCTTTTAAAGATCATAGGTTTAATCATGCATGATCGAACTCAAGTTAAAGTTTTCATTGACGTTCTACACAGCTTTAACAACCTGAACATGACTTTTCTTATCAGTAAAAAATCATAACTTTCAGAGTTACTATTTGTTCACCCCAACCCACCATATACTTACGTTATTTGCCATCTTGATTCTGCAGCATGCCTATTTTTCGTTTATCTACCAGTTTTGCAGACTATGTAATATGCCTGGTGGCTTACCTCAGCATCACTACACCTATCACCTGCATAGCAGGGCAAATATGATCAACAAATCGAGCAATTTCTCTGTTTTGTTACTCTTTAAAGTGCAGATTGGATATAACTCCCCAACTAGAGGGGTCAACTTTACCATTGCCCATGGCCCAGCTTTGGCCAATCCTTGTAAAAAACCTCTTTTACGGGGCTACCAATTGATGGGGCCAAAAAAATCTCGACTATAAGACTTTCATTAACTCTTAAAAACAATAGACATTCAACCTGGGTCATATATCGAGTTGGGTTGTCTCGTGCCACAAGCCAATATGGGCCAGCTTAGGCTGAAGGTCGAGATAGGTCGGCTTAGGCCGAAAGTCCAAACGGGTCGTTTCGGATAGAAATTTGAGACGAACTCTCTCGATCTGTAAGTCAGGAAGGGTCAACTTGGGTTGAAGATCGGGACGGGCTAGCTAGGGCCAAAGGTCAAGACCAATCGGCTAGGGTCAAATGATGAGACCTGCTAATAGATTTAGCTCCGACCAAAATTCGACCAAGTCTGTCCCATTTGAAACTCGTCCGAATTTAGCTGTGTCTGCCCAAACCGAATTTTGGTCGATTCGGCCCCAATGAAATTCAAGAGGTCTACCCAAAAGCATGTGGTGGCTGACAACTGGATTAAAGCTGAAGTTCAATGGTTTCCAAAAAAGGTGATTTGATTGTGAGTTCGTCGATTGTTAAATGGTAATGGATATTTGCTATGATGTTTTTTTCTATGATTGGATTCATTTGCTATCGTGGTTGTGATGTCATAACCCCTAGCCATGGCCAAGCACATTCAAGAATAGTAGGCTTCACCTATGGAAGGCGGGCCCAAGCTCTTATCATCTTGGGCCATCAGTGAGTTGTTAGTAGAGTAGATTTATTTTGGGTCTTGTATTATAGACCTAGTAGTATAGGGTTTTCTTTCAGGTCTTGTGTAAAAAGCCAAGTAATCTAAGGTTTCTTTTGGGCCTATGGTTGTAGTCTACGATTTTCATTTTAGAGGAGGTGAGCCCTACGGAGACACATGGATCTAGGGTAAAAACTCTAGCTTAGAGCGCAAAACTTCTAGAAGAAGGTTTACCTTATGCACAGATGAAGAGATAAATTCTAGAAGCTTGTGGGCACTTGGCTATAGTGGTCTCCAAGTTGCTCTCTTTTGTGAGACACATGCTCTTGCTATGTGTCCTTCTCCTATTGGAGAGGGTTAGTGGTCAAGTGTCCTCCTTTTAATGTAGAGGAATTTTGCCTTGGTCTCTAAGTTAATAGAATGAGGTGATAAATATTTCCATTTAATTTAGCAAAGAAAATAACAATATCAAGATGAGTAGCATCCATACAACCATAATCAGAATCGTCATCTTCACAAGCAAATTGTGTTTTTCTGTTCTTCTCCTTATTTTTTAAGATACTTTGGTGTAGTACTACTCAAATGGCCTTTACCATCGTAATGATAACATATACTTTTATCTTACTTACCATTATTTTAACCTTTTTCTTTTTGAAACTTTCTTTATGACCATGTCCACAATCATGATCCCTAGCATTATCACAACAACAACCAAGGCCACAGCTATGACCATGAAAATATAAATAAAAAATATTGTTGCATTCACTTCTAGGAATGGAGCGGGACCAGTTGGGCGAATCTCATGATTTTTCATCAAAAGTTTCATTGTTTTGTTCAGCGATACAAAGGCGTTGTTCAGCGATACGAAGGCGTGAAAAAAATTCAAAATATTTGTGAAATCTCTATCATAATATTGTTGTCGAAGGAGAAAATTAGTTGCTCAAATGCTTTATTTCTTGCTTTAATGGTATCACCAAGACTCATTGCATCTAAATGTATTTCAACATTTAATATCCAATATAAGTAGTTCTTCCTTGTAATATCAAGGGTCACAAATTTAAATTTTGCAACGTTTCACATGTTTAGAACTAGCACATAAAATAATAATGATAATAATAATAATAATAATAACCATAATAATAATAATAATAATAATAATAATAATAATAAGATAGAGATAAAAATTGATAAAGTCAAACAATTCTTATCACAATATAGAATTTAAGATAAAATTGTAAATGAAGAAAGGATTAGAAAGAGCCTAAATTGAGACACACATAGCATTGACATAAGAGAGAAAAAAATACTTTCACTAACGTTCAGTTGGTTGGAGCATCGTATTGATAACGTGTGGTAAAATAAAGCTAATAATAGAGAAATGAAGAAAATGAAGAATAGAGAATGAGAGAATGAGGAGCAACTTTTTTGTATACCTATTACTGATAGAAAGAGTCCTACTTATAGATACAACATATAACCCATAAAGGATACAAATCAAATAGTTAATACAAATATTTACATAAAGAGTAATGAATCATATGAGTATCAATCATATCAATCATATGAGTAACAATATCAAATCAATGGATGACCATTAATTTACAACAAGTCAATGTTTTTCTTACCATATCATATGTCCCTTTTGCAAAATGTAACTTTTTCTAAAGTCAGAAAGGCTACAAAACTTTTATGTGTGTCTAAATGATAATAGTTTGAATGTGGCAATTCATTGTCATATTAACTAACTTAAAATTGGAACATAAATATTGATTCTAAAAATAAGAGTGAATAGTTTGAAACAATTCTTACTACTCAATTTATAATTAGAATGTTCATTCTTATACAATAAAAAAGCTTACTAATAAGTTGATGTTTTGAGTGTGGAGTCGAACGTCCATTTAATCGATTTGTCAAGTTTTCAAACCTTCATTTCAATCGTCCGTTCAGTGTTCCCATTTGTCTACCGATCGAGGGTACCTGCTAAATGAACTTTCATATCAAAGTCAACAATGGTTTGATTGATGGAAGAAATAAATGTAATTAATATGAGAGAAAAGTCCCAACAACCATACATGTAACCTGAATTTATAGTTTCATACATGGGCTCGTGATTAGGGTGCCTAATAATGATCCAATTGTTTTTTAATCTTGATTACTGACATGTTTACGCAAATTCATAACTGTTAATTCATTCTGATGTCATTCGGTATAACTATCTGGATGAAGCCTCTCATAATTTGTATAAAGGACATTAGGGTGGAATCCTGGGGGTAGTCCAACTGCTAGGAGGGATCCGCTCGATTGTCGAGCAATTGCTAACCATTGCATATAATTTGTGTAAAAGGACTCTAAGGTGGAAACTTGAGGGTAGTCCAAATGCTAGCATTATGAGGGATCCGCTTGGCTACCGAGCAGTTGTTTATCACATAGATAAAGATCTTCTTCAAAGTAATGTCAAACGAACAGTTGGAAAGATAACCGACCGATCCATACAATACAGTTGATATAAATGATAATTTTTTTTGGTTAAATATGTTTTTGGTCCCTTAATTTTCAGTGAAAATTAAAATTAGTCAATTTTCGAACCTTTTATCCAATTTAGTCCCCAACTTTAGATATGTGTGAATTTAGTCCTTGTAACTAAATTTTGTTAAGTTTATTTGACATTTCAAACGCGTTCAATGATAACATTTGAGTTGTTTATACTATTTGACACATTCCGCTTCAATGTTAGCTGAGAAACGTGTTTGAAACATTAAATAAATTTAACAAAATTTGGTTAAAAAGACTAAATTCATGCATTTGTAAAGTTGAGGGACTAAATTAGACATATATAATATCAAACCTATAATAATTTAGTAATTAAATTTTAAAATATTAGTTTAACGAATTTGATGTCGAAATACTATAACGTTACGATTTGTAAGATTAACTTACTTTGATGTAAAAAATAATTAATTAAGCTATATTGTTTAACCTAACAATTCACACTAGTTAATTCTATTTACCATCATGACAGATCATACTACAAAAAAATTGTGAATTAGTGTTGGCTAAAAGCATATAAAAAACTTAAAAAGCCAACATTACATCATAAGAGATGACAACTCTTAAAACTTGGAAATTAATTGGGGTTGCATCCATCAAGTCAATTCCAAAATTGTTCAATTATGATGTCACCATAAGTTAAAAAACACTTCATGCATCATTTATAATATACATTCAAATATAAGTGAAAATGGGTTAGTTTGACCAAAAATGTACTCACTTAAGTGAAAATTGGACAGATCAATGGATTCAGCTGAAGTGTTATTTTTGCTTGAATGAAAAACCCTTCGCTTGATCGAAAATATGATTGAAAGCAAGATCCTTTTAGCTCTAATTTTGCTTGAATGAAAATATGAGAAAAATCAACCTCAATACCGAAATCAAACAATTTTTCAAAAGCATTTTATTCACACAACTTTTAAACAATTTAAAATAATCAATCTAAGCCATTTCCAAACATCATCCATTCACTCTTTCGATCCAACCATAGTTATTGAAACTCATTATACATACATACACACACACAAGTTTCATTCATTCAACTATTCAACTTACTACAAAAATCCATTCAACTATAGACAACTATACAAATCACATCTCAATAAAACAAGTTCAAACCACATACAACCTTGAACAAAACTCAATATATTATGACCATGTTATCTTCACTTCAAAGAAAATTTCCAAAAATCCAAGCAGTGAAACTACTTAAAACTTAGACTTAAAGCAAAGTATCTAATCACAACAAATTTTCAGTGTATGATAAAACAATTTAAGAGGATCACTTTTTTCAACTGACTCCACAAAGATGGATAACAAAATCATAAGAAAAATAAAAGAAGAAAGAATTTCTAGAGTAAATAGAAACTTATCTTGTTTAAAAATTTGATCCCGTAGAAAAGTTCCCTAACTCCTTAATTATTGTGAGATGTTATTAGATTCTAAAAGACACGAGGTGTGGTGGCATAATCAAAGAAAAAAATATAATAGAATAAAAAGAGAAAAATGAAAAAAAAAGAGAAAGATGTAAAATAAAGAATGAATGGGACTTGAGACTTATAGTCATCTCTTAAACTCGATTTATATTTCTAACAACTTATAGTTTTTCAATACAACTCTAATTAAGGTGATTTTTTAACCTGATCATGCATTTTCAAACTCAATGATCCATTTCTTTACCTAAAATTTTAAAATAACCATAACAATAAAAGAAAAGATGACAAATTCATAAACTTATAATCTCACAAATTTTAAGGATTTAAAGATGAAGTGTAGAAAAAAAAAACTTTAATTTAGGATTCATAAAGGATGTAAGAGAAAGAAAATTGGGATTCACTGTACATAAAGAACAAAGAAAACAATATTGAACATGAAGAAAATGATGAAATAATACCTTTTTAACTTACTTTTTATTAAATCATTGGGCTGATAACTTTTAGACAAGAATGGAAAAAATATCCATACTCGTGGATATACACAATAAAATTTGCCATGAATAGTAAAAGGACATCTTAAATGAGTACATGAAGGAAGCAAGAAAACTAGTACCCCTTCATTAACGAAACAGGTTTGAGTATCTATACATATATGTGGATACCCACAAAATTAAAAAAATTTGCCATTTTTTTTAAACATGTGACCAATAGTTAATGGAATGAGTTACCAATCATTTTTTCTTATGTGGATTGGATGGTCGGTAGACACTATTCATGTCTGACCGATCCATTGTCATCTTACAATTGGCGTAAGACAATAATTTGACTTAAAACAATTATACTTTATATATTACTATTTTTAGTAATTAATTTAAATAAATATATCTAAATTATAGAGTGCTAATATATATATATATATATATATATATATATATATTATTTCTCAAGTTATTTTATAAACTTAGTTTCTTTTACTTTAATTGAAAATTTTGTATTCAAATCACATTTAGGTCATTTTCATTAATAAATTTCAGATTTGGAACTAAATTTGTCAAGTTAAATTAATTTTACTAAATACAAGATTTGATCTATTCATCTCTTCTTTTTTTCTTTTTTACTCACTTTTAAAATATTGAGAAATGAGTATTGTTAGAAGAAGAAATTGATGAAAAAGAAGTGGGTAAAATTAAGAATGAATTAAAATGTTTGCTTTAGTTTGAACTTGAGCTTTTTAAGTAGTCAATTGAAGTTATAAAAAGGTTATTGATGTTATGAAATATAAAATAGGTATATAATGACGTTCGATTTATATCGAAAGGTTGAGAGATATTTTATTGATATTATGACATATCAAACCTGTTTTACAATTCTACATAAGTTTTTGTTTTGATTTACATTTTTCTTAAATGGGGGATTTCACTAAAGCAAAAATAAAATAGATATTCAATAGAACAACAAATTTTCACTTTGTTCAAGTGATGTTTCCTTTAGTGAAATATTGATAAATGGAGATTATATGTTTATATAATTGATACATTTATTGTGATATGTGTTTTATGATATACATTATATATATATATATATATATATATATATATATATATATATATATTTATTTATTGTAAGCAGTATGTATATAGTTTTATGGTATTGTAAATATTTTTTAAGTGAATGATTATACTTGATCTGAGCTCATAGGTAATGGCAAATAAATAAAATTAAGAAGATACATGTTCTTACTAGTATTTTCAGATTTATACAAATATATGTAGCTATATGAATATTCTTGACTAGGATTGTTAGTTTAAGTTTTTAGGATATTAATCTTAAATAAATTTTAGTCTTTATAGAAATAAATGAATTAAACATTCTTATAAGAAATATATGAACATTTCAATATATTAATTATTAGTTTTCTTTTACACTCTTAATTTAAGGAAAAGACTATTAATGTGGCATTTTCTCACGTAAAAGTGTATATTAGACTATTTATGACATAAGTAATGTTAATTAATTGAAAAATTATTTTCAAAGTACAAATAATGTCATTAAAAAGATCTAGAACCATTAAATAAAAATAAAATGAATAAGAATAAGAAATGAATGGAAAATATAAAACTTAACTATGTTGCATGTAACTCACTCTGGTCTATATATTTATAAATATTAAAAAACAGAAAAGTTTATACAATTAGTTCAGATCCACATGGGAAGCAATGTGAGGTTGATATCAACATGGGTAGTGTTAACCTATACATTTTCTTCAAAAATTTTCTCTAACAAGATTATTTTACTGTCTCTTTGCCAATGTCTTCCTCAACCCTTTGATAATCTTTGCAAACCAAACCAAGTTCATAACAGATAGCACCACTGGCACAACAACAACTAGTATCTGCCCAAAAGGGTGCATCTGCTCAACCTGTTGAATAATTTCACAAACCTGTGATGCTTACCATTACAAACCACATTGTTTTTACCAGAAAATAAGACAAAAATTGTTTTCCTGATATTTGTACAAGTAACATTGAAAGCACTTTTTTTCTTCAATTTGTTGCTTCCTAACAAATCTTTGAAAACATGATATAGATTGAAAACAAGCTGGTACTTTTGTAATTAAAAAGTTAAAAACAAGACACAAATGCAAGTAAACAATAATGTGCAGGCATATTTTGAGTTTTAAGAGGCCAAGAATTGAATGGCAAAATGTGCTACCATGAAGCACACAACACAGCAGAAAAATTTTAAATTCAGGGCGAGAACAGTTATTACCTGATCAAAGTGCAAGTACACGTGGTAAAACATGTATATGAACAGAAGTATTCTAGCAACCTACAGATGGACCATTTTGGTAAGCAATCCCATAAGATAAGAAAACGAATTCAACCAACCTTAGATTAAATATGTTTTTAGTTTTTAAACTTGAATCTAAAATTCAAATTCGTCCTTATTTCAAACTTTGATACATTTTTGTCCTCAAACTTTTAACCTAATGGCATTAACATGTTTAGGCTTGTTAAACGGTGTTCCAAACTGGCATTTGAGTTGGAACGTGTAAAAGCAGTGTAAACAACTCAAGAGACATCCTAAAATGCGTTTAACACATCAAAAAAATTTAACGCAACTAGGTTGGAAGGACTATATCTACTCATTTTTAAAGTTTAGGAACAAAACTGCATCAAAGTTTGAGACAGGAACAAATTCAACTCTATGTTAAATTTTAGGAATTAAAAACATATTTCACCCTCGAAAATATGATAATGCTTGATTGGATGACGGTATAAAAACTTAGTATATTTCCACGTGTATGTGTGTGAACATACGTACATGTATGTATTTCAAACAAACTACTGACTCACCAGCCAAGAAATGAATATTACAACCCCATTGATGAGATAAGCTTTAGATTTTTTCATTCCAGCTACATCAAGATACCTTCACAGACACCACAACATTAACAAAGATACAGAAAAATATTATGAGTTACTAGAATTCAACTAACAGAGAAAAATTTACCATCTCAAATTGATCCCTGGAGTAGTTGTCTCAGAGATGAGGACCATGAACGTGTAAAGCTGTCCTTCCCCACTCAACATTGAGTACGCTACTGCTACTAAAGACAACAGATGATGAATCACCTGAACCAATGTTAATATGAAGTCAGGTTAAACCCCGACCATAATCATCTCCAGCAGGGTTCCTATCAAGTGAAATATCTTAAAATTGAATAAGATAGTTCAACTTTATGAGACATGTTGGATGAAACTTTGCACGTCAAAAATATATTATCCTTACATACTCATATCCACCAAGAGAAGGAAAAAACCATAGTATCGTCCCTAGATCAGAAATGAAGTACCCAACAGAAACCTGTTACAATAAATATCAAACATAGTAAATAAAGACTTCACCAGATAAAACAAAGTGATGCAGATCAAAAAATGAGATTATTGAATGGATCAGGATAACCAAGAAGAGAACAATTCAAAAAGCCAATCTCAATCGTTACAAGTAAAAAATATCATGAATATCTGGAAAAGGAAATATTAGAAGCATATATAGACCAAGAAAATGAGAAGAGCGACGCAAAAACAGATTATGGAAAAGACAGAATGGTATGGTAATGGAAGGATAGGTGATTGAGGATCTGATGCAACATGCATTATTTTCTCGGCTCTAGAATGAATCTTCTTTAACATCTCAGGATGAGATTCTTTTGGTTTTTTCCCAACATGCGAATTTATAACATTTGAAATTCTTTACTATCACATGCAGTGGAACTCCATTTTAACAGGAAAATAACTACTCAGCCCCATCAAAAGATATGAAGGAATAAGAATATAGACTCCATAGTTTAACTCAGATTGCTCTTACCCCCAGTGCAAAAGTTGTCAATGTAGACCTTCGAACAGTAACAAGTTCAGAAGAAGAGTTGTCCCGAAATAGAGTTGAACAAAACACCAAGTACAATGATATAGTTGTTATGAAAATGGCATGTGTAGTTGATACAGCACTGCACAAAGAACAAAATTCTATTAACATCTTGTTTGACTGAGCAAAGCAGAAGAGCTTTTCTACTCAATAGTATCCAGTCACCGGTTATTCCACTCAATACGTTGGACTTTGGAGAAGTTGGAATGGATCTTAAAGTAATTAGAACCAAGAAACTGAGTAAGATCGAAGACCTGAAAAACATGAAAGGAAATAATTAAAGATTGTGAAACCATGATAACCTTAATGTGTCTTACGAGACATTCTTGAAGAAATTAGAATGACAACATTTTACAAATGTGAATACCATCTTGCAAGCTAACATGCCACTGATAACAGAAGTATATGGAATCAGAGAGTCTGCTAGTAAATATTCCTTCACAAACAAATTAGCCCTGTCCTGGTATGATTTGAATGTCATATTTTCAACGGAAGTCATTGCAACACTCTTCAAAATATTATACGCTCTTCTTCTTTCCACCTCCAGTCACCTATTACATGAACAAATACAAGATATTGAAAAAATAAACATCATAGGATACATCAAAACATGGAGCTTAAGGATCACAAAAAGCTCCACAAAAGTTATCAGTGTTCATGAAAAAGGACAAATGAGAACAGGTTTTTTAAACATAGTCTCCCCAAGATTCCACAAGTTTTTTTTTTTTCTTTTCTATCTCTTCAACTGATAGAAAATTTCTACTTACAAGATACAAATATATCTGAAGACTAATTAAGTGATTAATTTTTCTTAGAAACAGGTTATGGCAAGCAAAGAATAGCAGAATAAGGTATCATCACTATAGAAAACAATACAGAATACCATATCTCTTAGCCTGGTTAACAAGGTGATTCCCAGGACGAAACCACCCAAGCACATCAAAGAGAATAAGCCCTGAAAACAATCTTCTCCTTGATCCTCACTGTGTCTGTACATAACAAATTTTCACCAAAGGATAAAAAATCTATATTCCATTTTCCAAATGCAGCTTCTCAGCATTGTGAAAATAAATAACAAAAACTATCAGCAACAATATCAATAATTCTCCAACCAACGAAAGCAAAGGAATGAAAACCAGTAAAATCTCATTGCAATAGAATGCATTATTCATTTTGAGATGCTAGAAGGAAAATGAGACTCTAATATGCTTCAATCATAAACTCAGTTCATGAAAACAATGGAATTATTAAGGATAATAACACTAAACAACTAAAATATGCTTGATTAGTTACCACTCCAAATAACTGAATCAAGCTAGTCTTCTGAACACAAGTTAACAGTGAAGTATGCAAAGCAGATAATTCAAAAATGTATAAATAACAAAAATCGCCCACTCAAAATTTCCGAGCCATGGAAAGAAGATAAATACATGTACAAATTAATGAATCTCAAGGACAAAAAAACCATTTAGTAATAAAACTTCGACATTTTAAATTGACATTTTGCGATTAAAAAAATTAAAAGAAATAAATCACCAACAAAATCGACCTTTTAAAGTACAGCATTACACTCCAATTCAAAACCTCTTAAGATTCCAAAATATTGTGAATGAAACAACTAGCACAATCTAAATGTCCCAATCAACAGAACATGAGATGTGAAATTTGTGTGTTTGGAATAAGGATCAAAACACCGTACCCTGTGGAACGATGCTGTGCAGTGGAGGAATCCAAGCTATGAAGAATCGAGATCTTATACTGCGTGTTTTGAGATTCATTCAGAAACGCGTAAATTAATTTGGGGAATTATGGAACCCTAGAAGGATGAACATGATCAAGTTATTAGATTGAGACGCCCAACAGAATCGTTACATAACCGCCAACCATTACTTTTGTGTTTTAGTTTAATATTATTTTCGAGAATAATATGATACAAATTACTAAGGGCATTTTTTTATTTTATTTTGTGAATCCCTAACTATTGGTTTTTACTATTTTAGTATTTTAAAGAAAAATGACCTTCGCCTTGATGATAGGTTATGTGATGCAGAATTGGAAAATCATATAAGGTTTAATCATTTTCCAACCCATCCATAGTCTTTACTTTTCTCACAAGCATAGGTAACATAAAAATGGACATATGGAACATACTATCCATTTTCTCTCAAGCTCTTTAAATTTTCTACACCTCCAAAATTTAGAAGTAGCTTGTGAGTAAAACAAGTTAGGTGTTAAATACATACTCTCTCGTGCTTTAAATTTAGAAACTAAGTTTACTTCGCGGAGAGAGAGGGAGAGAGGGTATGCTCAATGTCCAAGTAGATAAAGTCTTTAGTTGAAGTTTTAAGAAAAGAAATTTAATACTAATTGTTTTAGATTTTCAAGAAAAAAATATCTTAAAAAACTAGAATATATATTTTATGTTAAAAAGAAAAAACTCATGAAGTGACCTTGGTCCAGAGAATTTTTGTCGGGATTTTGGCCATATGAATTTCTTTAATGGAAGATTTTTGTGAGTTTTTTTTTTCTAAACCACGTAAGGCGAACTAGATCAAATTGTTATATCTACTCATAATCTATTAAGCAATCTTTTATATATATATATATATATATATATATATATATATATATATATATATATATATATATATATATATATATATATATATATATAAAAATATATATTTTT
>Ga0214545_1009783_pt1 | contig 14362 bp, 8 predicted proteins | sample CNSS4metaG_FD_160064 | JGI IMG/M metagenome (GOLD analysis project Ga0214545, IMG submission 160064) | Root nodule microbial communities from cowpea collected in UCLA plant growth center, Los Angeles, California, USA - CNSS4 | ecosystem: Host-associated > Plants > Roots > Nodule | place: USA... | reverse complement strand
GTTGAAGTTAAGGTGGGGACAACCGGGGAACCCAAAATTTGATCATGAATATGTGAATATTTATCAGCAAGCCCGTGTAATGCTCCGAGCATGAAGAACTTTGAGCGTTGTTCGATCTCCGTGGCAGGGTCGGGGGAAGGAGGCAATAATTCATTGAATTCATGAAATAGAGCATGAATTTTGCCCATAACCCACAGGTCCCTGGATCGGAACCAGACTCTGATACCATGTTGAAAATAAAGAAAATAGGGATTGAGATTAATCTCCCTTGTGTATAAACCACACATAGGGTAATCTATTTATAATAGAGAGAGGTACAAGTAAAAAGAGTAACTGAAAATAAAAAGATTAAATAGAAGATATTGTTTGATATTGTGGTTATCAATATCTAACAATATCTTAATAATATCAAACAATAACCAACCTGTTGCCTGGTATTCTGCCAAGATGTGGCAACAACATTTTGCTTTTTACTCTTCCATGAGATAAGGTTATCTCCCACAAAGATATAGTGTGTTGAGTTGGACCACTTGGAAAGCTGCCTTTGTTGCAATTACCCTGTAAGCTGTCTTAGTTGCAACCTTTGGCAGCTACCTTAATTGCAGCTTTAAGGGTGATGGTTTAGTCTCACATTGACTGGAAATATGATCTATCCAGTTTGGACAGTCCTTACCTTGGAAACTGGTCTTGAGGGGTTAAAGTTATCCCTAGGACCAATTTCCAACTTTCTCTTTTAAATCAGTTATATAAAACCTTGCATTCAGATGGAACGATTGGTTTTGTTGAATCACTGCAAAAACCAATTGATCACCATCGAAATATTGAATCTACAAAAATTTGTGCCTTCATAGTGGACAAATAATTGACTCTGTTTAACCAAAGCACACTAAAAATCAATTTTCCAGTACAAATACAGCTAAAGAGGCATAAACAAGACAAGATTCATAGCACATATGAAATAGGAACCTATCAAAATCTGAGTGGTAGATTGATCTCATGGGTGAAGTTACCAACTGACCATTTTAGAGTGAGAAGCAGTGAACATTGAAGAAAAAAACAAGAATAATAATAACAGCCAATTCCCAAGACTTGTAGTGTCCCTTGCCAACACCCTAGAGTTCTCTCTCTTTTGTTTTTTGTGTTTTGGGGTGTAGTGGTGACATTTGTCTTTCATTTTCTTATCTTCCCTTCAATAATGGAGTGACTATGTTTACTTTAGTAGTGAGTTGAGAGTCAAAAACATAAACCCTTTTACTAAACAATTTAGAAGCAGCATTGGTGAGTCTTTAACAAATATAACTGGTATTGGTGGTGGGTAAGGTATGGTGAGTGCTTTGTCCAACATTCACTTAAGCCTATCCTAGATCTATTGTTGGCCATCTACACTTGCCCACTCTAGGGCAAATAGCCTTGGGAGTGAGAAGGATTGTTGGAGAGTTCGCTTAATTGTGTTCACTCCTAACCCGCATTAGTTGCAACCTCAAGGGTGGTGGTTTAGCTCCATATCAGCTAGAGACGACTTAAATAGAGCTTGCAAATCTAGAACAATCCTCATTTTAGAAGTTAGTTTTGTGGGTTAAGCTAAGACATGTTAAACTATAGGAAAAACAAAGGTATTGAGTCCAAACCATGTGTTTCTAAGACAACATAAATACTTCTATTTTATTTATATTGAGAAAAAAGAATCAATACAATAAATAGAGGATCTTTGATACCCTCAAGTGATAAAAGATGTGATATGAGAATAAATAATGGAGAATATTCATAATTATCTCTTGTACAAATTTCTCTAATTACTAAGATCAAATCTTATTTTTTACATATATAATATTTCCATTAACTTTTAATTGAGTAAAAGTTCTCTTTTTGAGTAAAAAATCGTAACTTTCTTGTCTCTTTTTGAATTTGTTTATTTCAGCTTAAAACAGCTATCAATCGAGCAACATCAAGAAATGACCTGTTGACAATTAGAGATGCTCTTGAAGTTTCATCTGATATGTATAAGAAAGATAGTAACAATGTGCCAGACTATTGCCAACGTCACCTTATCTCTTTACCTATTTGGGAGGAATTACGGTATGAGTTACATGTATTATTTCTTCATGATTTCATTATCTGGAATTTTTTATGTTCAACCTGGTTCATGCACTTCCCCTGCAGATTTTGGGAAGGATATTTTGACTATTTAATGGAGCAATCTTCAAACAAGTAAGGATTATGTTTTCTTTGATTTAATTTTCATTTGATTTTCTGCACTTTCTCTTTATAAAAATATTCTCACTCTCTACCCTATGGTAGCTTTTTGGTGCTTATATAGCTACTTTTATCCTCCTAATATCTTTTTGCTAGGGTAGCTATTATTAGTATATGAGAACTCTTTAAAGAGACGAGAAAATACTTCCTTATAAGGATAGGATTACATCAAGACACTTACATGAGTTGTGACCTTTTTAATTTTGTAATGAATGGTGTGTGTTGTACATTGTATTGATTTTAGAGATACAAGAAGAGGTTGGAAAGATTGTTAGGATCAAGAAGACTATACATTAAGGGATAATTTTGTAGGCTTCATTTACAACTTGTATAACTTGGCATAAACTGTAACTTAATTTAAAATCAACTTGCAAAGAGAGGATTCTCCAAGCCGTCTAAGGGCTGCATTCATATGACAACATGCCATGGGGGGAAACATGGAGGCATGTGCAACTTTAGATGACCTCAATCTTCCAAGGTTTCCCATGACAAGGAGTTGCTCCTACTAGTACAGTCTTCAGTCTTGTAGCGACAACAACTTATTAACACCATAACAGTGCTACAAAAAAACAAACTTTAAAGAGGAAAGTGAATAAATATTTATTTGAGATATAAATTGATGTTTATTTAGCCTAATAATATCAAAGATATTTTGCTACAATAGCATCAATGATTGCAATAAAACTAATGCTGTGCAATTAGGTGTTTATGGATTTGCATTTTTTGCCAGGTCTGCCAACTATGCATCTTTGGTGACAGCCCAGCTTGTTGTGTTGACATCACACATGGTATTGTTTTGGCTATTTATGTGCTTGAATTTCCTTTTTACCTTTTGTAATTTCATTAAAGTCCTTTGGTGCTTTTAATACCGAGCCTCTTTTGCCTGCATGATGAAGGCTGGACTGGGACTTCCTGATAACGATGCTTGGTACATGATTGAAACAATTGCAGAGAGGAATAGCATTGGATCCAAGCAATTTGTAAGTTGATAATATTTGAGTGTTTGGAACAGTCCAAGTCATGAAAATTACAAGACACTAATTTTGGAAATGTTAAAGTGATATTTAAGGGAGGAGTAGAGACAGATAACAGGCTTCAGGAAATTTTAAATCTTTTTATCTTAAAAATGAGAAATTCATGCTACAGGGTGTTGAGACCATAGAAAAAACTTTATGACTAAACTGGAGTAAATTACATTGACTTATTTTGAGGCATATAGAATAGATGAAAGCAACTTGTTTGCTTTTATTGAATATAATGAAATAGGTTTGAGATTAATCTCCCTCTTGTATATTACACATAGGGTAATGTATTTATAATAAAGGAGACATGGGTTAAGCCCAATATACAAAATAGAGAATAATAACAATGAAATTGAAGATAGAAGATAAAGATAAAATTTCTAAGATATCTAACAATATATCTATAAGCTTTCATATCATACAAAAACCAACCTTGTTATTGTTTTTTAGTGGGTTGAGTGTTTTTGACGATAGTCATGGGAGATTAGTGTTGTATGAAAAAAACCAATAACATTGTTTATATTTGATAATGTAGACTTGCACAAAGAAATTTTCCTCTGCCCCCTCCCCAATTTGAGCGAATTATTTCCCTTGTTTGTGTATTATTTTATATATTTGTCTAGATTTTATGTGCTTGAAAATTTAACCTCAGATAATGAGTTATTCCTTATATGATTGATTCAGATAAAAATCAGAGGGTTCTTATCTCATATCCAGCAATTACGTAATGGATACTGGGGAATCTCCTCGACAAAGGCACAGTCTGTGTCATCACATGGAATGCCATCCCCACATCCTAAAGACGCCAAAGATGAGAACCAACAACCCACGGAGGCAACAGGTGTTGGTAGAAGCTGGGTGCAGAGTATGTTTACCAGAAATCCAACAACTAGATCCAGCTCATTTAGTCATGTTCGTAGATGGACGTCTGATGGAAGCAACACTGGTACTTAGTTTTTGAACGAACTGCCACTATCATTAGGTTTTAATTCTTGAATAAGATGTCAAAATCACTTTGCTCTACCACTTAATAGTTCTAGCTTCAAATGATAATGGGACTCCTCGCAAACAAGACCTGTTGAGTGGTGGCCAAAAAAAGCTTCAAACCAATGTTCGCACACTTAGGGGTCATAATGGTGCAATTACTGCTCTCCATTGTGTTACGAAAAGAGAAGTGTGGGATTTGGTGGGTGACCGTGAGGACGCTGGTTTCTTTATTAGTGGAAGCACAGATTGCTCAGTAAGTCTCAATATTTATAATGTGGATATATGGAATTACCTGTTGACAAGATGTTTCATTGCCTTCCGAATGAAAGAGTTGATATGCTGGGCATGTGCAAATTTCAGGTTAAGATATGGGATCCTAGTCTTCGTGGTTCCGAACTCAGGGCAACTTTAAAAGGGCATGCTAGGTCCTCTCTCACTTGTTAAATTTCATGTATGGTTTGTCAACTTCTTTTGAAGTAGTAATAATGTGCAACGTTCCTTCTGTCTTTAATTGTAGAACTGTCCGGGCCATAAGTTCAGATAGGGGGAAGGTGGTGTCAGGATCTGATGATCACTCTGTTTTGGTGTGGGATAAGCAAACAACTCAACTATTAGAAGAGCTTAATGGCCATGATGGACCGGTATTTTTATTTAAAATTATTTTAGTTTGTTCTACTACAGACATTATATGTGATGTAAATTGTTTATTATTTATTGATATACCAAATGGAGAGTCGAAACTTAATTCAGACAGCCAACCAATCGTGTAGGTCAGCTGTGTGCGCACGCTCTCAGGTGAACGGGTGTTAACTGCATCCCACGATGGCACTGTGAAGATGTGGGATGTAAGAACTGATAGATGTGTTGCAACTGTTGGTCGTTGCTCTAGTGCTGTTCTATGCATGGAATATGATGACAATGTGGGAGTGTTGGCTGCTGGTGGAAGAGACGTGTATGTTAAAAAAAAACAATGTTGGAGACCAGGATTTCCTTGTGCAATTCAGCTATTTGACATACATTGTTCATGTAATGCTTGACCTGCTGTTTCCACTGCAGGGTTGCTAACATATGGGACATTCGTGCTAGTAGGCAGATGCATAAACTTTCAGGACACACACAATGGATACGGTAAACAAGAGGATCACACATTCCTACTCTTCTACTACTGTATTTTTTACAAACTAAACATGACCCTATACACTAAAAAAAAAATAATTGCAGGTCTATAAGAATGGTTGGCGACACTGTGATTACTGGTAGTGATGATTGGACGGCTAGAATATGGTCTGTTAACCGAGGAACCTGTGATGCTGTCTTGGCTTGCCATGCAGGGCCAATATTATGTGTTGAATATTCCTCTTTAGACAGAGGAGTAATTACAGGTGCGTCTTCCCCAATTTTTTCTTGAGCTTCTATCTAGAAGTTCTTACTAAAATGTTAAATTTCATTTCAGGTTCCACTGATGGCCTGCTACGTTTTTGGGAAAATGATGATGGTATGCCAGTCCCTTTGTTGTTACCTTGTATTTTCATTCTTGATATTTAACTTCTGTTTCATTTGGGTAAATACAAACTATTCAAGGTTGCCATTGCCCAAGAAGCACCACGTCAGAGTTTTTCTTGGTGTAGCTTACTCTGCAATTATTCATTAAACTAAATGTTTCATTGTTTAATTCTACCATTGTATTTCTGCTCCACGTATATGGTGTCTGAATATTAGCACAAATTAAAGCAAATCCTTTTTATAACAAATGCATGAGAAGCCTATGTCATATGGTAAAATGTTTCAGAGTTGGTGTCATACCATTCTAATCTTCTCTGCAAAGTCAGACGGCATCTAAGATTTCCTACTAACATACCAATTGGCTGTACAGGAGGCATACGGTGTGCAAAAAATGTAACAATTCACAATGCTGCCATATTATCTGTCAATGCCGGGGAGCACTGGTTAGGCATTGGAGCAGCTGATAATTCTTTGTCGCTTTTTCATCGGCCCCAAGAAAGACTAGGTGGTTTTTCTGGTGCTGGGTCCAGGATGGCTGGTTGGCAGCTTTACAGAACACCTCAGAAAACAGTTGCTATGGTATAAAGTTTATTACCTCCTTTGTTCATATAGTTCCAAGGATATATGTGTATATATTGCTGTTTCATGAACCCAAAATACTTATTGTTCAAGATTAAGTTCTGTTTTCATATGGTGATGAATTTCAAGAAAATGTTCCGTTATGATATTCTATGCCTCCAGGATAAACTTTATTGCCTGACTTATACACAAATTTCCTTCATGGAACTTCTATCGGTATCATTACCACCATTCCTGTTATTTTTTGGAGAACTTGCCTAAGGAAGCTCGTTTTCTTCTTCGAGATAAATAACTACACAGCATTGAAATTAAAAAATTAAAAAACTTTAAATGTCTTTTGGCTAAATTTCAAAACCTACTGTTCTTTTCTTTATGAACTTTGCCATGTAGTGACACTCTTGAATTGTGGCTTACTGAAAATTATTGCTGATTATTTTATTTGGCATCGGTTACTTGAAGTGTTTTTGCCAGCTAAAGTTGCATCTGTGGCTGGAGAATGTTATTGTATGCCTGTTGTTATCTCCATTTGTTATTGGTTGCTTTCCTGGGTTGATTTTGGTCGTATTATTATGACATCCAGGTGAGATGTGTTGCTTCAGACTTAGAAAGGAAACGGATATGCAGCGGCGGTCGCAATGGACTTCTAAGGCTGTGGGATGCAACCATTAATATTTGAGCTTGTTAGATTAATGCATGTTCACGTTTGTAAACTGTAATAAGTTTTTTATAGGCGAAGTTCCTTCCAACATTTTGTTTATTTCCCTTTTAGTAAATATAATGTGCAAGATATGTCTGATAGTCCAAGTTGTGACTTCTTGTAATTTTGTGGTTTAGTGGTTGTTGTACCCTTACTGCGACGAAGAGCAAATTTTGTGAGTATAGATTTACCAATATCTTTCATTAAGGCTGCAATTGATTTCATTAAGGCGGAAATTTGGTATAAAACAAACCACTCATGAAAATTATATGAATTGAACGTTATACTTAGTTAATTAATGTACTCTTTTAGTTTCGTAGTTTCTCTAAAAACCATTGTGTGGTGGTAAGGTTGTCTTCTTGAATAACTTCCTACTTTTATGTGCGCACACATTATTGGTGTGTTGTTAAGATTGTCTTATTGTCCCACATAACTTTTCTCTGTTCCTTAATCTTGAGTCATATTGTATAAAAATGATTTCCAAAGTCAATTCTATTAAAATAAAAAAAATAAAAAATAAGAGTTGAATTACGACAATCCATCTTTAATATCATGTTATACCTAAGTATTCATACATATTTAGTTCAGTAAACTAGGACACGGATAACTCGATTTTCCTTTAGCTAGCTTGCTTTTGAATTTGAGTTAATATCAAATACCAATACTTCAATTCTAATAATATTGTAATGGATTTTTATCTGGTATACTTAAGTTTTGACTTACATATTGTGGGTAGCACCAGAAATTTGATTATATGTAATATAGCTAACGAAGCATTTTATAAATACACACAATAAAAATTATCATTGCAAAAACTCTTTAGTGTTTAAATTATTTTCATTGATGTGATTTTATCTTATTGAAATCTAATTGTCAGTATATTTATTGTATGTTTATACTACACTCAAAACAGTTTTAAAACACATACAACTATTTTACTTTATATATATATATATATATATATATATATATATATATATATATATATATATATATTATGAATGAATTTATCCTTTTAAAAATGTAGGTCCAAAATTGATGGTATCCTATTAACAAATAAAACTTGACTAAAAAATCAAAACAACACAGTTCTCGGAGGATTGAACTCAGATCATGTGGCTGGCAGATGAGAAAAGCCACCACTATACTAGAACAACTTAACAGTTTTGATTGTTCAGAAGAATAATCTCAATTTTAAAATAAAAGCAGATTTAAAAACAACGCCGTTGCCGAGGATCGAACCCGAGTCACCCGCGTGACAGGCGGGAATACTCACCACTATACTACAACGAGTTGATGGTTTTAAGAGTTTAAGTTTTAATAAATAACTTCTTTTGTATGCGTTAGTATTCTTTATTAATGATGCAAATTGATTGCTTATGTTTCTAGGTATTTATGGAATATATGTATTGAGTAAAAGAAAGATTTAATATGTCACAGAAAGAGTGATGAATATTAAAAAGTTATGTAATATTATCCACGTAAATAGTTAACTTTGAAGTATAAAAAATGTTATTAAAAGTAAAATGTGTCGAACTCATACGGAGAAAATAAAAATATGAAAAAGTATATATTATAACGATTATGAATGATAAAAAGTAATTTTAATGAGAAGAAATAAGCACTAAATAATATCGAGAGAGAAATATCGAAAAAAAAAATGTAAAAAAGGGAATATATATGTTGTACCTATAAATATTATGGTAAAACTTAGTATTCAATGTTTTTTTCGAAGGATATTTTCGTTGATTTCAAAACATCAACCATTCTTTTTCTCTCTTTTGATAAAAAAAATGCTTTTTAATATTTTCCTTTTCTTACTATAGTGGCTTGAGTTATGAAAGTCTACACTTTAGTTTTATTTTTTAATATTATGTTAGATCGAATTAATATTTTTTTTCTCATGTAACAATTAGAAATAGTTATTCCATAACATTCTTTTTCTTTTTTTTTGCATTGCTAATAATATGACACACGCCTCTGTACTAAGACTATTCCTACAAGTTGTCATATGAATTGAGTTAACAAACTTATTATGGTGAAGTAATAAAATACCACAATAAAAAATTTTAAAATTAAAAATATTAATATAAAATAAATAATAATAGTAGTAGTAAATATATATATATATATATATATATATATATATATATATATTTCTTTAACATTATTTTCCACCTCACTTTCACTAAAAGGAGTATAAATTTATGTTTCTTCAATATCATTAGACACAATATCACAAATAGTTTATCATTTAACAGAATGAGAAGGACGCAAAAGAAAAAAAAAAGTCTGTTTTTACGAAAAGAGAAATAATTTTACCATCAAGAAACAAGGCTTTCTTCATATATGAAAAAAATTGAAAAGTCCATCTATCCGGTCAAAATATTTTGGGTACTCGTACTCAGTCCAATTAATATTTGAATCCAGATATACTTAAAATTACTCTTAAAATATTGCCAGATAGATATTCCTGATTTATTAATACAAGGAATAACACTTAACTTTGGTTATCACTATTACACAAGAATAAAGATAATTAGGAATATGTATGCCTACAAGAAAAAAATAATTAGGAATAAAAGGAATCTCTAAACATCAGGTCGTTGTAGTATAGTGGTGAGTATTCCCGCCTGTCACGCGGGTGACCCGGGTTCGATCCCCGGCAACGGCGTCGTTTTTTTTTCCATGCGTTTTATCTTTGTTTTTCCTGGTTTCTTTCCATCCTACCTTCCTCGATTCTTCTTTTTAGGGTTTATCATGTTTGTGTTTCATTGACGTTTGAAAAGATGAACATTTGTAGTTTCTGGGTATCTTCCATGAAAATCCCCTTTCACGGGTGTCGATTCTCAAGGCCTTTCTTCTCTCTATCTTCTCCGTCTCGCAATCGCATTATGACCATTCAAAGTTCTTCTTCTTCGTCTGCTTCCATATCAACGGAGTCCAAAGAGAAGAAGGAAAATTTACCTTGGTTGATCGTTGGCCTCGGCAATCCAGGCAAAAAGTACGCTGCCACTCGTCACAATGTCTGTCAGTCACCCTATTCATACCCTCTCCATCTTTTCATTTTGGATAGTTACAAAACATAAACATAAAATCAGTTTTGCATAACATTTTTTGACATTGATATTATTGTAACCTGTTTTGGAGTTTTATGTTTTCAGGTGGGCTTTGAAATGGTTGATGCCATAGCTGAAGCTGAAGGGATATCTATGAACACTGTTTCCTTCAAAGCTTTATTTGGGAAAGGTTTGATAGACCTTGGCAAAACCCTGCCTCTAATATTTCTCTTCAATTAAATTTGGTTTTATCTTTTCATAGAGACCTGCCAGTCAGCTTTAAAATTCAAAGTCTAGGTTATTGGTAAAGATATGATTTCTTTCTAGCTCCTAGATATCACAAGTAGGAGTAATGCTCGTTTTTTTTTTTCTGCAATGCTTCTAACCATTGTGTTATCTCCCTGTACAAAATTACTAGCATTTAAATTTGTCTCGCAAGGTGGCAATTTTTTTGGAGCTGTCTTACATGTACCTTGTATATATTCAGTTTTGGGATCGATTAGTCTATGCCATTATTTAGGATTGATAGATATGATATGTCTTGCCATACTTCTAACATATATGTCTGAACTCTGAATTCCAAACTCCTCATCATCCTTACCTGTTTTAGCATCATTTTGTATTCAGTTTTCTGCGTTATGATGATAATTTTTATTTTTTTGTGAAGCCCAATTGTGTTGTGATTCCGGATTTCTTGCCAAACCTGAATCCATCAGTATTTAATCACCCAATTAATGTAGTTGCCATGCTATGGTTTTTGCATAAATATTCAAATAGCAGACAGACACTGGTTCCACAACATTTCAGAATATTGGTGATAAAAGCAAATGGAAAAAAGTTTAAGTATTTGTATGTTCTCATTCGTGACAGAAGTTGTTTTCTGGTTGCAGGTTTAATAGGTGATGTCCCAGTCATACTTGCAAAACCACAGACTTTTATGAATTCTAGCGGTGAATCTGTATGTGTGCTATCTGGATATAATGTTCAAATGTTTTAAAGCAATGGCATTTTGTTGTGTCTATGCTATGATGACTCATGTTTATACTTATGACATCAATTCTTTCTTTTAATTTAAAGATCTGTGTAGTCATAGCATAATATATCTATATTCCTAGTTGGACCTTCGCTTCCTAAGAATTCACTGTATTAAATATTATATTTTGATTATTATGGGCTGTTGTTTCGATCTATTTTGAAGGTTGGGGCCATAGTTTCGTACTACAAGATTCCACTAAAGCAAGTACTCGTGGTATAATATCTATGCTATGACTACTTTGTTCTTTTTACTTTTTAAACAATATGGCATTGATAATTTTCATTTTCAGATCTTTGATGACTTGGATTTACCTTTTGCTAAATTGCGGCTTCTACCAAAGGGTGGACATGGAGGCCACAATGGGTAATTATAATTTTCTTTACTTGCGCACTCTTTTTGCAACAGAACTGGTGTATGCCTGCTTTGGCACCTTTGAATCTATAAATCAACATGTCCATTGTTGTTGTGAATATAGGCCTGGGTTCTTCGTATTTTTGAAAGTTGAAATGTGATATTTGTCTTGCTTTAGTCACACCCACAAGGTCAGGGAAATGCTTTGCTTGAAAAATACTTTCCTGCACAGTTATCCTTTTTCATGCTCAACTGAATCAAGGCAAAATATTGGGTTGTGGGATGCTAGACTCGCATGCCTCTTTTATTGGAAAGGAACTATTTATTTTCATCAGATGTGGGTAAATTTTTTTGCTGTGTGGCTAATGATCAAGATAATATCCTCGCTCACTCTTTTGGGGCAAAGGGTGTTTGAGTTGATGTGTTCACCAAGACAATATGCATGACAACCATACAGAGAACTAGAAAAATTACTATGGGAAAAAAAAGTAAACAATTCCCTTTTTCTCTGTTGAAATTATATGTAGGGGTAAATCAGTCTCCTTGTCTCTGCGTCAAATCATTGATCTTGTGTGGTTTTGTACCGTGCAAGTTTAAGAAACTCATTTTTTGTGTTGAGATTGGGGAGTGCACTGGGGGAACTGTATGTAAGTTTTGGAAGAGGGTGGAAAGAAGGTTGCAATATTCTGAGGGCAAGGCATGCCGGAAGGCTAACTATATTTATTATGATAATTGATACTGGGTGATATAAAAATAACCATTTACCTTGTTTCTTTCAAATAGAAAGAGAAATGAAGCGTCACTGTTTTCATTTTCCTTGTTTTTTTTGGCAGAATGAAGAGTGTTATTAATCATTTCAAAGGGAATAATGGTTTTCCTCGCTTAAGAATTGGTAAATTCATACCATTTCAGTAATTTATATTACATCTATATTACAATAATTTATAACACCGTGCCATTTTATTGCTGATTAGGCATCGGACGACCTCCCGGTAAAATGGATCCTGTAGCATTTGTTCTTCGCACGTTCACTAAACAGGAAAGAGAAGAGGTACGTATTTTGTTCACTTTTTGAAGTTTGAAGTGACAACTGTGGCTTGCCACACATGGAAGTTCTAAATGTTCATAAAATTATCTTTCAGTTGAATTTTACATTACAAGATGGAATAGAAGCTCTTCGGATTCTTTTGCTGGAAGGATTTGATAAAAGTGCAACATTTGTTAACAGTGCCAAAAAGATAGAGCAAACTGGTTGAGGAAACAGCTTACTTAGAATATCCTTTTGACAAGTACAAACAGGATCGTACAGCAAGGAGATACATACTACTTAAAAAGAGTAAATTCGTTCAAGGCCCTGCTTTTAATTCCAGAGTCATGATTAAGCAAATATTTATCCATTCTTTAAGAAGCAGTTTCTGCCCATTGAATTCGAACCTGAAGCTTGGAATCTTCAGGTACTATTCTGTTGTGTTTTTTCAATTTTGAGCCCTTCCAGCACCTTGAATTATAGTGTACAATGTTGTGAAATTATTATTAGTCAGTTGCATTTCACGTAACTTTTATAATAATGATCACATAAGATCATTTTCTGTTTGTAAAGATCCCATTTTTAACTGCCAGGAAGTTAAATAGCTCAATTTCATTCAACATCTGTCTTTAATTCTTTATCACTATGTACTAGAAGGTTTTTTTCTTCCCAAGTTTTTTATTGGTTGACAAGACTCTTTATACAAGACTTGCTGTGGCATGATGTGGTCAATGAGTTGTGTTTCTTAATCAAAGTGATTGCGTATACTCTCTGCTTACATATCTATGATAATGGCTATTCTCACCATTTCCAACATACTATTTAAGCTAAATTAAATAGTTTTGATATTATTTTTCTCTCAAAATTAAATCAATTTGGTCTTATAGAACAAAGATAAATTTATCCTTGAGAATTGAAATTATAACTTCAAATTTTCAGTGCTTGATTTCGTTTTTCAAGCTCAAAATACAAATTAAACAAACTTATTCTTTTACCTTTTGTTTCTTTACATTTATTAACCAATTCTACTCTAATAAAACCACTCATAAAAATTAAAAGTGTTTTTTTTTTGTATAATTATAATCATGATTTTTTTATGTAAAAATAAAAAATATTTTATAACTATTTTTAGCACGTATTTTATTATAAATTTACTCATCCTATAATATAGTTTTTATTAGTAATTATTTGAATTTAAACAGGCTTTTTTTTGGTTATGATAATAAAAAATAATAAAATTATTATTAACAGAATTACAAAAGTAAATTTAAATATTTTACAATTTTATTGTAGATATTTTGTTTAGATAAATTTTTATTGTAAGTAGTTATTTTCATCTTTTTAAAAATAGTTAAATTTTAGGAAAAAAAGGATTAAATCGTAAAGTTATAAAAATAAATAATTTGTATAATTTTTTTAGTATAAATGATTATTTGAATTTAAAAAAGTACTTATTAGAAAGATAAAAATAGGATTTTTTTTATTATTAGTAATTATTTGAATTTAGAAAAGCTTTTTTTATGATAATAAAAAATGTTAAAATTATTATTATTATTACAAAAGTAAACTTAAATAATTTTCACAATTTTATAAAAGAATGATCAAATTAAAAAAAGATTAAATTTAAAAAAAAAACCATTTAAAAGGTAAATAATAAAATAATTATTTTGATTTTAAAAAATTTCTAAAATGTAAAATTAGTAAATAGACGTGAAGACTAAAAAGAGGAATTATATATATATATATATATATATATATATATATATATATATATATATATATATATATATATATATATATATATTTTTTATATATAATTATTTATTTATAAAAAAATAATAAATATTT
>Ga0214545_1009780_pt1 | contig 14367 bp, 10 predicted proteins | sample CNSS4metaG_FD_160064 | JGI IMG/M metagenome (GOLD analysis project Ga0214545, IMG submission 160064) | Root nodule microbial communities from cowpea collected in UCLA plant growth center, Los Angeles, California, USA - CNSS4 | ecosystem: Host-associated > Plants > Roots > Nodule | place: USA... | reverse complement strand
TTTTTCGTTTTAATTTTAAACTAACGCTAATTCTAAATTAAAAATATTTAACAAAAATATGCATTTTAATATATACAAATTAAATTTTGTCTCAATTTGGAGAGGAACAAAAATGTTAAATTTAAAAGAAATTAGGACCAAATTGAAAACAATTAACGAATATTAGAACCAAATTGAATATAAAAAACTGACTCTGATACGTGGCATGATATTAGCTTGACACGTGAATTTTTTTAAAATTAAAAAAATTAAATTTAAAAAAAAATAAAAAAAAATAAAAAATCACAAAAATGACACGTGGCATGATATGGGCTTGACACGTGTACATTTTTTTTTTTAAATTAAAAAAAATTAAAACTTTTAAACTTTTTTAAAAAAAAATAAAAAATATTAAAAAAATATTAAAAAAAATCAAAAAAATCACAAAATGACACGTGCCAGTTACTGTTCACATCCTTTAACTATTTTAACGGTGTTAGCAAAAAGGACTTGATTGAAAAAATATAACAAAAAATAGGACCAAACTGAAAACAATTTCAAAAATAGGATCAAAATAAAAAAAATCGACCAAAATTAAGACCAAATGACTATTTAAGCCATTAAATCATTCTCTGAAGATGAAAGAAGGGGAAGCCACTTAATATAAAAAAAAAAAAGAAGAAAAATTAAGGTTTTCAATGTGTAACAGATCTGATCAGAAATCCGCTGACCTACTTATTCATTCGGGCAGCACGAGTAAAGCTTTTTTGGTCAGCCCTTACAGAATTTTATGGCACATGTATAGCAAATAGGTCAGACTGTATTGCAAATAAGAAATGATAACACTTTTTTTGCTCAAGTCTTACCACGTTCTCTGTAAGTTGCTTTTGATTATTTTATAAGCCCATTTATTGGTAGAATCTCTGACAAGATACAACCATATCTTACAGATTACCTCTAAATCAACCCACTCCAAGAGGGCATCCAATGCCACCTCGTAGATTGTACAACCAAATTTTATAATAATTTCATTATATCCATAAATAATCAATTTTATGTTATTGTACTCATGAAATGTAAAAGAACTTAATTTATAATATTTACATTCAAAGGTATACTTGCTGGAAGTGTAAATAGAAATAATAACCAACAAATATTTATTTGTATATTTTCTTGAAAAACATTTTATTTTGATGTAAATTTTCATCATTACATAATTTATTCATATATGATAAATATATATAAATAATAATACTTTGATTCACTTCTTTTTTATCCACCACTCCAATCACACTTAAATTATCATATTACATCACTCAAAAAAAATAAAAAATTAAAATAATAAATTAAAAGTGAATTAAATAAAATATCTCAAAATATCACTATTTATATATATAATTAGAAGTGTATTGTAAACAATATATAATAACAATTATTTTGCTCAAGTCGTACAAGGTTTCTACATTAACGACTTATGAAAAGAAATAAATAGTTGTGTAATAAAAGTGATTTGTACCATGTACATGAGTTTATAAGTTCATTCTCTTTGTTGTGTGTTGCAAGAGAAACATTTTAGAAATGGTAACCATCAAAGGTTCTTACACAGTAGTTCCAAATGAACCAACTCCAGAGGGTTTTCAATGGCTGTCTGAGCCTGATCAAGTGGCGCCTAATAGCCACACCCCCACCCTCTACGTTTACAATGCAAAGCACAACCATGACGCATTAGTTGAACACATAAGAAACTCTCTTAGCAAGATTCTGTGTTACTACTATCCAGTGGCTGGTAGATTGAGAAAGTTAAAAGAACGTGGCAGATTGGAATTGAATTGTAATGCAAAAGGAGCGGTGTTGATTGATGCAGAATCCACAAAAACAGTGCATGATTATGGTGACTTTATGGGTGACTCCGCCAAGGACTTGGTTCCAAAAGTTGATAATAGAAACACTCCAATAGAGGAACTTCCCTTGTTAGTAGTGCAAGTAACAAGTTTCCTTGGCGATGAAGCGTTTTCCATTGGAGTTGCTCTATTGCATACTTTGTCTGATGGTGTTGCTTCCATTCAGTTCATCAACTCATGGGCAAAGTTGGCTCGTGGAGAGACATTAGAGCCTCATGAAATGCCCTTTTTGGACCGAACTGTGCTAAAATTCACAGAGCCTCCATCACCCCCTCGCTTTGAACACCAAGAGTTCAAGCCTTTGCCTCTCATATTAGGAAGAAGTGACACCACTATTGAGAAAAGCAAGAGGGTAGAAGCCATCACGTTGAAGCTGACAGCAGAACAAGTGGGGAAGTTGAAGAACAAAGCCAATGCTGATAAATCAAGAGAAGGGTCAAGACCTTATAGCAGATTTGAGGTTATTAGTGGACATGTATGGAGATGTGCATCTAAGGCTCGTGGATTAGACGAGAATCAACCAATTCTGCTTCGGTTTATTGCTAGTATTCGCAGTAGAGTAATTCCACCTCTCCCTAGGAATTACTTTGGGAATGCTTTGGTCTTAAAAACTGCATCATCACGCGTTGGAGACATCTTATCAAATTCTTTGGGTCATGCTGCTCAGAAAATAAGAGAAGCAGTTGAAGAACTTACATATGACTATATAAGATCACAGGTATAAGAGACCATTATTTTTGGTACCCTTTTAATCTTATATCTATTTCTTGCACATTTCTTTTATAGTTTGACAATCCTAAAATGAAAGAATAATCATGGATAGTTGAGTATTTATTTGAATTATGACATATTATTTTAATAGATAATTTATTTTTTCAGATTGATATCGTAAGAGGTGAGGAAGATATCGATAAAGCAAGGGCTTTGTACTATGGACCAAAAGAAGGGAAGGATGTATTCTTTTTTGGGAATCCTAACCTGCGTATTACAAGTTGGCTGAGTATGCCAATGAATGAAACAGATTTTGGTTGGGGAAAGCCTCTGTATTCGGGTCTGGCAGGTGGAGTTGCACAAGAAAGGGCATTGATTACCCAAAGTCCAGGCGGTGATGGCTCAGTTATTCTATTTCTACACTTTCAAGCGGAACATATGGAGCTTTTCAAGAACTATTTCTATGAAGAAATATAAACTACATATTAATTGATATAGAAGATGAAGGCAAGCGTTTCATTTAATAAATTGTTTAAACATTTGTCTTTGTTTTTATCTATTAGTAGTTCAACCATTACGCTAAACAGCTTCATTCTATCATTCTCTCTGCACTTCCTGGTTTAATTCACATAAATGAAGCTTGTTATATTTGGAAGGTTCACAAATTTGACTTTCCTGCTTGCATTGATGTCTTCTTTGGAGCCTTGTTTGTATCAGTAGAACACTTGTTAGTTAGTTATGGTCATTTCGCTCCTTATCCATTAAATCAAATTAAGGTAAAAAGGTAATGGCCATTAAAGACAGAAGAATTCTCTGATTATTCAATGTAAAATATTGGGTTTTTTAACGCGTTACCTATCCTCTCCTTTTGTGCAAATCTTCATCCTTTCTCATCATCGCCACTTCAAACCCGTCGTAAGTAGTTCTACATTGTTGTGAGAATCCTCTTCTATCCGAAAAGGACACCTTCAAGTATACGTTGGGTTGACCAACTGTCTCTTTCTTCATAACAGCAGACTTTCTCAAATAGAAACTATTATTATTATTTAATTACTGTTAACCATATTCAAACATTGTAATTAAATCATATATATAATTTTAATTTTTAAATATAATAAAATTAATAAAAACTAAATGAATACCTTAACAATATTTAAAAAATATTTGGCCTGTGTATACATTTGGGTCTCAGACTAAAAGTTTTGTAAAAAATTTTAATTGTTTATTAAGATGTTTTTGTTCAAGATTAGGAATAATATTTTTTATTATTATCAAACAAAATTATGCTTCTAGTTTAAATTTTTCATTGAAGAAGTTGAAAAATATAATGGACTTATACATGTTATACACCGGAATAAATCTTTCTTATGTAGCTATATTAATTGATAATTTTCTTTGGACATGTTTTAGAAAATAGTTTTATGATTAGTGTAACATCCCATTTAATAAAATAACTTAATTAAATGAAACATTACGATGAATGATAAAAAAAACAAAGTCAGGACGTATAAACGTAACTCCCAGAATACTTAGAAGTAAAACTAAGGCACACCACGATGCCGATATCAAGATAGAGGAAGAAGTTTAACAATATTCAAGTAAGGGCTCCAAGAGCAAAATAATACAAGGACAACAGCCCAAAAAGGAAACTCGAAGATAGGCGGGATTTGACCCAAGACGAACTAAGCAGCGGAATTTCCATTATCCTATTGGCCACAAGGAATTCTCGTATCTGCTCACACCAATAAATTGATGATCATCGTAAGAAGAGAAAACCACACATAACATACAAACAAGCAGAAAGGATAAGCTAGAGTAGAAAATGATTTATCATGCTATTTCATACAATTTTATAGCCAAAGATACATACATCAACCAAGCATGTGAAGACTCGCAAACAAGACACTAAGACTCAAGACACGACTTATTCGGATACATATAATTAGTCGGATTCACCGGATGCTTGCACTTGTGGTGGCCTCTATTGCTCTGTAGAGCCAATTGCCAATGGGTTTCACCCTACCACTCACAAGGTTAGCCTTCAAATATCTAAGGCCTCTTGCTACTCTCACCACTTGAGTCAGTACACTCTACGTGAGACTAACTGACTCTTTAGAGTGTCAAGATGCAATCTACTTTTGAATCCTTACTAATTATTATATAATGAGGCACCACAACGAACTTCGTGGAATTATGTCCTAAGTATGAGATACCACCATGAGCTCCCACTAACAGGGGTCATGGAATTACGTCCTGACCAATAAGGCACCACCATGAGATCTCACCTAGAGATTCATGGAATTACGTTCTTACCAAATGAGGCACCACCACACAACCGTCGTGGAATTACATCCTGACCACACCAGAATCATGTTTCTCCAACCAACACAAAGTCATTATACATACCAATTCCATATCAACATTCATAACCAACCATCCCATTCATATTACATGCCAAGATCATGCCATACTCATCAATGTCAGCCCATAAACCATCCAATACATGCAAAATCACTCATTCCATGCTTTAACATAATAAATCCAACCAAACATGTGGCAAACATCCAAGAACAGAGAAGCAAAAGAAACCTGGCACACTCTCCCCCAATCCTCGCTTAGGCTGAAAGGCTTCGCTCAAGCGAGAGGGTTCTCTCGCTTAGACGAGCTCCTTTCGCCTAGGCGAGAGTTCGAAAAGTGGAGCAGTGGTGTTTTGACGTTCTCTCGCTTAGGCTAGACCTCCTCGCCTGAGCGAGATGACTTCTTGCTCAAAACTGGAGCTCGTCGTTTGAGAGACAACTCGCGCAACACCTGGGAGGGTTTCTTGATATTCTCGCTTAGGCGATACCCACTCGCTTGGGCGAGATTATTATATCTCATCCACTATTCACACAGGCCAACAAAGAAATTCACCCAGAATAATGCACAGTACATGTTCATATCATTTTAAACACCATACAATCACCAAGAGCACTAAACAAAACTAAAATCAAGCAATATACATTAAAAACATGAAACCCTAGCTTTCCTTACTTGGAAAGAGCTAGCAAAAGACTTTGATACCAAACAGCGGAGCACAACAACTCTAAGAACAAATTAATTAGCTGGAAAATAGCGGAACAGAACAAATATGAGGTCATTGAGATGAGCCCCAAGGGAAACACGAAAATACGACTAGGGAAGAACTAGTATGAGCGGAGAAACAACTTACTTGGAGTTGAAACTGATTGAGCTAACTTGAGTACGAGTGAGCTCTAAACCCTAACAGAGCTTCTGAGGAGAGAAAAGAAGAGAGAGTAAGGTACTGTTTTTTGTAAAGTTGCAGAAATGAAGGAGGTTAGGCTGCTTTAGGGGCTTTGGACACCCCATGACCCAACTCTAGGCCTAACTGATTGGGACAACCCTTAAACATTAGGGCAGAAATATAAGTGGGCCTTACAGTTAGGATAAAATTTAGTTGAACAAGGGTTTTTACAAAATAAATAAATACCTTATAATATTTTTTTTAACACTTTGACTGTGCATACGTATGGGTCTCGGACCAGAAATTTTGTCAAAGGTAACATTTTCAGATGTATGGTTCATTGAGGTTGTCCAAAAGTCTTTATTTATTTTTTTTTTAGAATGTGTTTTTATTCAAGATTAAGATCCATTTTCTTTATTATTATCAAACAAAATTATGCTTATAGTTTGAACTTTTAATTGAAGAAGTAAAAAAACAACGGCTTATACCGGCTATACTGCCGACATAATTTTTTTTTCCCTCTAGCTATATTATTTGGCAACTTTCTTTTAGACATGTTTTAGAAGATTGGAATATAGCTGAACAAGGATTTAGGCTTTTAAGAAAATCTGGCACGTGCATACGCATGATGCGAACTAGAAGTTTGCCAAAGGTATCATTTTTAGATTTATAGTTCATTGAGGTTTTGTCAAAAGTTTTATTTTTTATTAAAAAGATATTTTTATTCAAAATTAGGAATTATTTATTATCATCATCATTATTATTATTATTATTAAACAAAATTATGCTTATAAGTTATAGTTTGAACATTTTATTGAAGAAATTGAAAAATAACAAAGACTTATACATAGAGATATCAAAAAAATTCGTACATGCGGGTATCATGGATAAAACCCACAAGAGATAAAAAATATATATTGTAAATGAATACTCGCGGATAACGGGTACAAATATTTTTAATACCTGTATGTTAACGGGATGAGTACGAGTATCATAGTATTCGTATTCGTGGATACCCGTACCCGCTATACTTTAATTTAAATAAAAATAAAAAAAATTATGATTAAAATATTAACATATTGATTTTGAATGAGTTATTTTTTTATCAATTAGTTTTAAAAGAAATTAATTTTTTTGTAGGCTGTCATTTAACATTATTTAAATGGATATTTGGACTTTGTTTAAAATTTATGAATGTGTATTGTATTTTATTTAAATTTACGATTAAAATATGTTATTAAATATTTATTTTTATTCTTTATAAATATCCGCGAGTATTCATGGATATTCGTAAATATTAAAAAATTATGCAAATACTCACATAACGGATATTTGACGAATATAAATATAAATACGAGAGGATATTTATCCAACGGAGACGAGACTTGACATCCCTACTTATACATGTTATACTCGTGACATCATTTTTTTTAATGTAACTGTATTATTTAGTAACTTTCTTTATGGTTAAGATGAAATTTAGCTGAACAAGGATTAAAGTTTTCCAAAAATTAAATGCCTTAATAATATTTAAAAAAAAAAATCTAGCCGTGGATACGCACGGGTGGTGGACTAAAAGTTTTGCCAAAGGCAGGTTCAGATTTATGGTTCATTGAGGTTTATCAAAAGTTTTATTTTTTATTTTTATTAAGATGTTTTTATTCAAGATTAGGAATCAATTTTTTATTATTACGAAACAAAATTATGCTTATAGTATTGAAGAAGTTGAAAAACAATGAGTACTTATACCTGGTATACTTCTGCCATAAATCTTTATGTAGCTATATTATTTGGTAACTTTCTTTTAGACATGTTTTAGAAAATATATTTATGGTTAGGATGGAATTTAGAACATTTTAACTTCACATCTCTCTGATTCCATATATGTCAATGTCTTTTAATATATTTCTTTATTTTAAATTGTGTATATCTACATATTTTTTTATTTATAAATTTTAAGATCAAATCCATATTTTATTTTTGTACGGGATTATTATTCAATTATTTGTACTCTTTTCATATTTTTTTATTTTTCTTTTCATTCATTATTATTAATATTATTAATATTGATATTATTAATTTTACTTTCTATAATCTATTACTTTTAATATAAAAAACTTAATATTAAAATAATATTATTTATTTTTAATCAGATTGTTATAAGAGCAAATATTCAATATTAGTTATTGATTTTTTTTATATTATCTAACTCTTTATTTAAATATTATGTTTTTAAATAGACATAATTGTAATACTTAAATATAATTATTTAAAGAAATTATTTATTAAAAAAAATAATACTTATGTTAATTTTCTTAATACAAATAAAAAAAAACAAGAAACAATGACATGTTCTTAATACAGATTTTACACAATCTATTCAATATTTTATGAAATAAATATATTATATACAAAATATCGATATTTAAAATATTTAGCACGTAATAATATTGTATTAACGAATATACATTATTTTATAAATTATAAATCTTTAAATACCACTCATTATTATTATTTTATATTTTATTTTATACTACTCACAAATTTGTATAAAATAATATTTTTATTTTATTAATTTGTTTTCTAAGTAAGAAAAAACAACACTATACCCGTGCGACGCATGGGTCGTAAACTAGTTATTAATTAAAAGATAAGATTAAAAGTTTGCATATGAGCAACCTACTACCACCATCATTCATAGACAACTACTTCGTTTTTCACGTATCTTCTTCAATAATTCTATCTTTTTAATTGCAATATATTTATGAAATTGAGATCTCCCATTCTTTAGAATTTCCATGCGGACTAGTTGCACACCTGAACACTTCTCGATGTTGCACGATACACAATAAACAAATTCCATCAAATAAATATATTAGAGCGGTAAAGAAAAAGTCCGACATTTATGATTTTGATCTGGTAATAAAAATGATAAAGTGTAAAATATGATAGTGCGGTTAGCATATACTCATATATAAGGTTTATTATATATTTTTTTAACATTTTATACATTCTTAATAATATATTATTTCCTTTCTTCTATGTCTCTTTTTATTTTTTATATGATATAAAGAGTTTCAAACGAAACGATCTCAATCATGATTGAGAATGAATTATTACCGTTGTTTCTCTTTTTTAAACCTTAAATTTTAAACTCTAAGCCTCTCTCACAAACTTTATGATTGGGAAATGATTCTTATCGTAGTAGTTCCTATTTCCTAAATCCTAAGCCATAATCTCTAAGCCTTAAGTCTATTTTGCAATTTTTTAAGGTTTATCCTAGTCATAATTTTGTTTTCTACTTTGAAACATTCTTGGAGGTTTTGCACCATGTTCTTTATGTCATTTTAAGGTGTATGCAATTCTCTAATATTGATATGTTTACTGTTTTGTTCGTTGCTTCCATTGTGTGATTCACAATTCTATTTTGTATTAGATTTGTTATGGTGACTTGTAAAGATGATTCTTCTCAGTCTATTAGTGTGCAATTGGATGGTAAAAATTATTCCTATTGGAGTTATATTATGAAAAATTTTCTTGTGGAAAGTCCATATGTGGTAATTATATTTCAGGTGTTAAGGCAAAATCGATTGACACCAAAGCCGAGGATTATGCTACAACTTTAGAGGTAAGGGAAGTTGATAACTCTAAAATTATCACTTGGGTCAATAACTCTATCACACACTCAATTAATGCTCAATTGGCAAAATATGATATTTCAAAGGAGGTATGAGATCAATTGTCACGATTGTATACACAATCTAATTTTGCCAAACAGTATCAACTTGAGATATATATTCATACACTGAAGCAAAATGACATGAGAATCCAAGATTTTTATTCTGTCATGACAATCCTATGGGATCAACTTGCCTTGACAGAGTTTGCAGAATTGAGTGCTTTTGCATCATATATTACTTGTAGGGAATCACAACATTTAGTTCAATTTCTTATGGCCTTGCGTAGTGATTTTGAAAGTTTGTATGGTCTAATTTTGCATTGTAGCCCTATACCTTTTGTTGATAATGTTACTAATGAATTATTAATAGAAGAAATTAGACTTGCTTCCCAACCGCAGGCCAACATAGCATTGTAATCTCAAGCTATATCATCACCAAATATATCTTCTGATAAATGAATCATTTACTCAAGTGCCACTAATTATATGTCACATCATTTTCCTTTTTTTTGTTTTATTATCCCCTGACTCATCCAAGTCAATTGCAACTGCTAACAATGATTCAATTCCATTATCTAGTATTGGTTCCATTGCCACACCTTTCTCTTTGTCTGATGTTTACTACATACTTGGTCCTACTATAAATCTTGTTTTCATTGGGAAAATTTGTGATTTTGGATATAATGTGTATTTCTTTCCATCTAAATATTTTGTACAGGACCACACGTCACAGAAGGTGATTGAGATAGATTGTAAGCAATGTGAACTCTATGTTTGAATCAGTTCAATGAGTCAATAGTTGCAACCTTTAGTATGGATTTATCTTCGTTTCGTTTGTCGTCTTCTTCTTCACCTTTTTATTTGTGGCATTCTCGTTTGGGTCATGTTTCTACATATCGTTTAAAGTTTTTAGTGTCTACGGGAGTCTTGGGTACTTTGGAATGTCATGATATTTCTGATTGTAGTGGTTGTAAACTAGCAAAATTTTTTCGCTTTACCTTTTAATAAAAGTATTTCTTCTTCTCTTGCTCCCTTTGATCTTATGCATTCTGATTTGTGGGAACTTTCTCCTGTATCTACCAAAGGATGTTCTAGATATCATGTCTCTTTCATTGACGATTTTACTTGTTTCACTTGGATCTCTCTTATGAAATGTCGGTATGATTTTCTCACAATTTTAAAATTTTTTAATAATCTTGTAAATACTCAACACTTTGCTACCATAAAAACCTTTCGTTGTGACTTGGGGGTGAATATACTTCTAATGATTTTATCACTTTACTTGCCTTTAATGGAACTATACATCAGACCTCTTGCAATGACACTCATCAATAAAATTTCATTGCTAAAAGAAAACATCGTCATCTTTTTGAAACTACAAGATCATTCTTGTTATCTGTTGATGTTCTAAGTGTCTTATAGGGAGAAACTATTCTTACAACAACTCATGTTTAGAATCGGATCCCGACTTTACATAATTCTGATTTGTCTCTTTTTTAAAAACTGTATGGTCATGCACTTGATTACTCTGCCTTGTGTGTTTTTGGATGTACTTCTTTTGTTCTAAAACCACATGTTGAGCGTACTAAATTATCACCTAAGTATGCTTTGTGTGTCTTTATGGGATATGATCTTGGTCAAAAGGGACATCGTTGTTTTGATCCAGTTAATCAAAAGTTTTATGTCTCACGTCATGTTGTGTTTTTTTAAGATATTCCATTCTTTTCTATTTCATCTAGCTCACATTATTTGACTACATTTGATTTCATTAAAATCGATCCTTTTGATATTGATGGTACTACACCTATTTCCGTACCAACTCTAGACCATATTTTAACACCAATTGTAGAAATCGCACCAGAGGTTGTACTTGTTGATTCTCTTACTATGCCTCCTCAATCATCTACTAAGGTTGTAGTTCCTCCGCCACTTGTTTGACCTAGTCATAATCGTAAGTCTACTCAACTACCAAATTTTGTTTATTCATCGTATTCTTGTTCATTTATTGCTTTTATTGTCTCTTTTCATCATCATGAGCTTTCATCCTATAGAGAGGTTGTTTATAATCCACTTTAGCAGAATGTTATGGCTGAGAAACTTAGTGATATATATCAGACTCATACACAAGATCTAGTTTTATAGCCACCAGGAAAACGTCCTATTGGATCTCATTGAACATACAAAATCAAGACAAAATCAAATGGCTCAGTTGAAAGGTATAAAGCTAGACTTATTGCTAAAGCATATACCCAAGAGTATGGCATGGATTATGAGGAAACATTTGCTCTTGTGGCAAAGATGACTATTGTTCGTACCTTAATAGGTATCGGTTCTATTTTTCAGTGGAAGATTTTTCAAATGGATGTGAATAATGCCTTTTTTTTAATGTGGATCTACATGAGGAAGTCTACATGATTCCACTACCAGGTGTCTCTCACAAATCTGGTGAAGTTTGAAAACTTCAAAAAGCCCTATATGGTATTAAACAAGCACCTTCACTACAAAAAAATTGTTAAATACGGCGGTTATTTGGGGTATAAAATGACGGTTATGATTGCGATATTTTGCGTGTATGGCGGGTACGAATATCGCTATATATCCTGTCGCCACAATGAATAATATATCGGTTTTGGGCGAAATGCCACAACATCCGCCATTAAATTCACTATGCAAATAATGGCAGTACTGACCGTAATATTTTGTGCGCAAATAATGGCAGTCAAAATCGTCCTAATTTGTTTATTTTAAAAGAATTCTAATGTGAAACATGACACCTAGAAATGTCATTATTTTCACTATATGGATGCATTATATGACATTTCAATTGCATAATTTGAATGTGATTTTTTTTATATCATTATTTATTTAACTTGTTTTCCATTAATATTTAACTTGCTTTCCATTATTATCTAACCAGCTTTCCATAAAATTAAAAAAGGAAAAAAATCATATAGACAATATTTTGATCATTAATATTTTCATTCATAATTCATATTAAAGAAGTTATTCTGATCGAACACCATCCAAAAGTTTGCATATAGGTTTACATATTGAAAAATAAAACCAAAAAAATGATCTTACACATTATTATAATACATTTTTCTAAATTTCTATAACTATGTTCCTATCGCTATGTTCCTAATTGTAACACCCCTTTCGAGATGCCATGTGTGATTTAAAAATTTCCAAAACTTCGAAACACAACCTTTGATACCATCCCACTAAATAGGAACTTCACAACCATTTTATTTATAAAAACCACTTGTCAAAATATCCTTTAAATAAAATTTTATTATCCCAAAAAATATCACTAAAACTCCAATTTGGTATAAGTTATTAAGAAAACTTATTACAAATCTTTCCAAATGAACATAACTCTCAAAATAGAAAACTATTACTGTAACATCCTTAAGGAATATTACTAATTTTTAATAAATAAATTCGGTAATAAAATAAATACCACATTTATTAATAAACCACTTCCCAAAAACGCTGGAAATTTAAATCTTTTATACAATGCAATAAATACCGGAGTCCATAATTATAAAACTGATATAAAATTAAAACGGCTCCCGAAAGTTTACATAATTATCTCAAAACTAAAATAGTAAACATATATATAACAATCCCATGCTATCCCTCGCTCCGAGTCTAAGCATCTCCTGGCCCACCTGTCAAATCATTTGCTCCCGGATAACAAATTATTCGATCATCGCCACACACATAGAAAGGGTGAGCTATGCACATTATATATAAAACAGATACATGAATTAAACATGTCCCCCTCCCAAAATAACGTAAAGTGTATTTCATGTTTTTCAAATAACCCAACCATGACCTCATAGTCCTTCATGAGTCATATACATGTACTAGGTCATGGGACTTTCCTGTGCTCCCACGAAACTAACTCATTCGTGGTCCAACCCTATGAGCCTATCCCGCTCATAGTCCTTCCCTACAGACTCCTCGCCTGTAGTAAAAACATCCTAGCCTCATAACTTGGACCCTGGTGTAAGACCCACAAAATTTAAATAATTAAATAAATAATTATTTAATAAATGCTGGTAAGAGAAGCCTTTATGGCATTAATTGTAAACCTTAATGACGTGGAAAAGTACTAGCTCAAGTGGTTGAGAGTACTTGATTGTGTGAGAGGACTTGGGTTCGAGTCCTAGGTATGCCAATAATGTGTATTTATTTATTATTATTTTAAATATATGTGTTAGTCGTGATGCAATATAATATAATACTTGAATTTTATTAGTTAACAAGAAATAAGAATTGGCTTAGTGGTTTAGCATTGATTTAATGGGACAATGAATGGCACTTAATCACCAATTAAGTTGCATTTTCGTTTCTCATTATTGAAATTTGAGAGTTTTGAGTGAGGTTTTGGGGGGCTGAGTTGAGGGAAAGGCAAAGGAGGGCATTGGTGTCAAGGGAGAGCTTGCAAGAGTCACAGCTAGGCGAAGGAAATCCAGGTTAGGGGAGTTCCTTCGTTGTGCGTTTGCGTCAGTTTCTGGGTTCTTTATATGAACTGCCGGGCGGCCGAAGGAGACCCGCCAGGCGGTGTGCGCTGGATTGCCAGTTTTACACTGATTTTTGATGGTTTCGTGGTGTGATGATGTTGGAATTGAAATTCTACGGTGTGTGAATAATTGCATGGTGGATTGGATATTATAACTGTGTAGTTTCGAAAATTACTTGAACCTTAGGTTGTTTGGGTATGGGAGGTTATACGGGAATGAGAAGATGAGATAATACGCATTACATATGTTGATTTGTATTCTGTGGGATAATAATAAAGAAATGGAATTTGATATTTATTTGAACAATTTGGTGGCCAAGAACGAGGT
>Ga0214545_1009779_pt1 | contig 14367 bp, 7 predicted proteins | sample CNSS4metaG_FD_160064 | JGI IMG/M metagenome (GOLD analysis project Ga0214545, IMG submission 160064) | Root nodule microbial communities from cowpea collected in UCLA plant growth center, Los Angeles, California, USA - CNSS4 | ecosystem: Host-associated > Plants > Roots > Nodule | place: USA... | reverse complement strand
TCTTAATATTTAACAAATATATATTTTTGTAATATTTCATGAACAATTACATAGATGCAAACTACATATATGAATATGAAGTTATGTTATTATTAATGTTCTCTCAAGGATAATCTCTAAAAAAAAAAAATTGATTCCATATCTTTTTATCAAATAATAATTATTTAGTATAATAGTCAGGGTGTCACAGGGTCGCCCAGGCGACCCATTGCACTTTTGGGCGAGCGAACGTCTCGCTTAGGCGAGGAGGGTCTCGCCTAAGCGAGAACGCGCGCATGGTTCTAATTCTGGAGGTCGAGCTCTCGCCTAGGCGAAGGGAGCTTGCCTGAGTGAGGGTCCTCCTCGCCTGGGCGAGACTCTTCTGCCTGAGCGAGATGTTGGGCGAGAAGGTGGCTGGAATTGATATTTTCTTTGATTTCAAAAGTGGACAACATGCTTGTATGAGTATTCTTTTAAGTTTATGAACTGGATGGCCTTTGTGAATGAGGTGGTGTATGAGTTATGATTTGTGGGCTTTAACATGATGTGAGCATGACGATTGTATGAGATGATTCATGAAAATGAAATGATGAGTTTGGTATGAGTTCAACATGAGATATGAAAGGGTTGGTATCAATGTGACATGGTAATGGTATGAGACAGAGCTCCATATTCTGGGCTCGAGAATAACGAGTTGGCAAGGTTTGGTTGGGAATACGAAAGATGCGGACAATGAGAAATTGTATGAGATGTATATGTATATGTATATTGTGTGTATGCATGCTGAATTTGTTTGATTGATTAAGAAAGCTTGGTCCGTGTCAATGCGTAAGTCCTTGGGATCTCTAGGTGAGATTCCCAGGGTCGTGCTTCAGTGGTCGGGACGTAATTCCACGGCCCCTGTTAGTGGGTGTCCATGGTGGTGCCCCATTTGTATAACTAGGAAAGGATTCAAGGTAAGGACTGCATCCTGACACTCTAAGGGGCCAGTTAGTCTCACTTAGAGCGGACTGACTCCTGTGGTGAGAGTAGCAGGAGGCCTGAAATTCATTAAGGGCTAACCTTGTGGTGAGGGAGATTTGATTCATCGTAACACTTGTAACACATAGCTCGGAGATGAGCAGCTCAGGGTCGAGCAGGGGTATCCACCACAAGTGCAAGCATCCGCTGAATCCGACCAAGTTATACGTATCCGGATGAGTCGAGTCAAGTCGTAGTGTATTGAATGAAGAGTCATAACATGCTTGGTTGTTATATGGATACTGAATGATGAAATATGAGTGACTATATGATGATTATGTTATTGGCTCTAGCTTACCCTGTGTATTGTATGGTTGTCTTGTATGTGGTTTTTCTTTCTTGCGATGATTATCAATTTAATTGATGGGAGCAGATGGGCGAGGTTCCAGGAGTCAGCAAGGAAGTGGAGACTCTGCTGCATAGTCACTGGTTGCTATTCCTGTATGAGTTCATTTAGGGTTGCAACCCATGTATCTGTTCGTCCTTAGTTTTATGCACTCTGATTAGCTTTTCCTCTAGTTTCTTTTAGGCATCGTGATATGCCATGGGTTGTATGGAGTTGATCCCAGACCGCATTTTTATGTTATCTTTATTGTGACATTCCTTTAATTTCACGTACTTAATTAAATGGGGTGTTATAATTTAATATTTTAAAAACATATATTTAATTAATACAATAATAAAATAAATTAACTAATGATGATCTTACTATTTAATCATTTTAATTTGATTGAATTTCAAATAGTACTTACCCAGTTAATTATGTAACTCTTGAAAAATTGGATTACGTTTGACCTAATTATAAAAGTTTAACTTAATTAATTTATTTAAGTTGAATTGGTTCATCATGTTATTCCATTTCATTATTATATATATATATATATATATATATCACTTTTTTTCCCAACAATAATTAAAGATTCTAATTAAAAATTTTGATACATAATTTTTATGATTTTAAATAAAACTTGTATAAATATTTTTAACAACATCAAACCAAATGTAACTATTCATAAAAATCATAGTTCCAATTTTACATGAAATTCTTTTGTATAAGAGTTCCAGATTTACACCGATACATTATCGGGTTTTAATTTAATGAAGTGTGTTTAAAACATGTTTCTGCTTTTAATAAAAGATCCCTCGAAAAATCGGAAAATAAATTACTTTTTACTTCATATTTATTCTTTTACAATGCTAAATATATTTATATATGTGCCAATGTGAACAGTAAAATAGGGGTGTGAATAGAAATGTCTTTGGTACATGTTTTGCCGGCATTTTTCAAGATGGATAGCAACCAGGGTGGGTTGGATGAAGGTGAGTTGTTAATTGTTTCCTGAACCCATCAATTTCTTTTTGCACTCCATCTATTTTAAAAAATAACCATTTTAATCATAATAGGATTTTTAGAATTTTTAGAATAATATTTCCAAGACTTTTGAATAATATTTCCCAGACAAAATTTTCGAAATAAAAATTTCAAAATGCGTGAAATATTCCGAAACATATTTTAAGGGTAGATTTTTAGAACAAACTCATATAATACCTTATGGGAAAATTTAATAACTTCAATAATAAGGTACAAAAATAAGAAAAATAAAAGCTATTGTTTTAATAATTTAAAATGAAAACAATAATAAACATGAAACAAATATAAAATTGAAAATAAATATTTCATCCCTATATTCGAGTTAAAAAATCTCCCCTTATAAGAATATAGTATAAGAAAAACAAAATTATAATTATAAGTCAAATGAAGGACATATAATAATAATAAATAGCAACCAAACTGTGTGGAAGATTTTTCTTTTATAACATAAATTAATTTATAGAGGGCTTTTCAAATTTTATATGAAATCCTAGTGTTTTATCTTTTCTTGCATATTTTTCTTTCTTTTCGATTATGTTTTGGTTGACTTGAATTTAGTTGAATTACATTTTGTTGATTGATATTTATGAGAATTTCTTTTTAGATCAAAATCAATTATAATTACTTTTCAGTCATCATTACTTATAGGTTAGAGTTATTTATTGATAGATATTAATTAATTTTTTTATCAGTGTTAGTAAAATCATTTCCTATACAGATCAATTAAATTTTTTCAATGCTTGTAAGTGTTTTTTGTTATCAAATGTTACCAAAGTTAGTTTTTTGTACAAAGTGGGTCCAAATTTATTCACTATATTGATTAGAAAAACTCTAAACCAATCTTAATGCTAGTCATGAGAAAATTTTTAAACCAATCTTATGCCAGTTATGAGAGTTGAAATTAATTGTGGTTGTCACTAATTAAACATAATGTCATTCAATCATAGAAAACTTTGACATCAAACATGTTTAAGCCAAAATAATAACATCAATGGTTAAGTAGAAGACATACATTTTTTTAATTATTAAAAATAAGTTATAATGATAATTGAAATATTTTGTTTGAAAAAAGAATTAAAATTTAATATCTTATCCAAACAAAATACTAAAATAAATAAAATAAATATACTGATTTCAAAATCTTTTGAAGACGCATCAGATGAACAACACAGAGAAACCTAACAATAGATAGAAAATCTAAATCCAAAGAATTCCAAATTTATTCTCTGGCTAACATGGAGTAGGTCCTATCAATCAAATTCATGATGAACCCTCAGAGTTTCTTTCAATTTGAATGCTAATGCTATCTGTTTCAACAGAGCTTCTTCTCCTCCTGTTTCTCCATGCAGACTGAATCCGTTTAGCTGCATGTAATCTCCGATGAGGCAATTGATACCTAACATTATCTCCAATCCATGGTTTTCAGAATAGAAGTTAAATAAGGCATAAAAAGTAGAAAAGCAATTTCAAAACACTCATCATTTCTCTTTATTCATGTGTTTTTCAATGAACCATGTTACTTAAGTGTAAGTTAACATCATTTTTAAGGAAGAAAGATGAAAAGTGTGAATATTATTAGGTTGGAACATAAACTTAAATGCAATGATAAAGAATAATAGAAGACCTTATTGCTCCTTGAACACGAGGGTTCTGCAAGAATCTTGAGAAAAGACTAAAGACATCCTCAAGGTCTGCACGCCCAAGCGTAAAGGCCTCTACATTTGTTAAGCACCTTATTGAACTGTTGCTTAACTTTTCACAATCTGCAAGAGAAAGCATATTAGTGAGTCATGCATGTTGTTACTATAACTATGAAAACGTACAATTTTTTTGTGATAGCAATAAATAATGAAATTATAACTATAACAATAAATATAAATAATATTTACACTTTAATTATAGATAGTTTTTATTTATTTAATAGATGATTTTTTTTATTTAATTTAGAAAAATAGTTAAATTTGAAAAAAAGTTAATTTAAATAAAATAATAATTTGAGGAGTAAAAATGAGATAAAAAAAGGACACCAACATCAGAAATCCTAGATAATGTTCTATGTAAATATTATTTCTATATCTTACTTTGTACAAAAACTAATTCATACAGTAATTTAATAACTTCTTGTAGAAAACAAGGTTAGATATGATTTTGGTCTCATAACTTTGAGTGAGAATTGAAATTATTTCTTCCTTGAAATTTTGGTCCATTTTAGTTCGCAAATTTTAGAACTCTATAAATTTAGTCTCTTTTTAACCAAATTTTGTTAAATTTATTTGACAGTTTCAAATACATCTCATGATAACATTTGAGTGTTTCCATGGTTCAACACATTTCCGTTTTGATATTAATTAAGAAACTATCATGAAACTTGTTTGAAATATCAAATAAAATTAACAAAATTTGGTTAAAAAGACTAAATTTACAAAATTCTAAAATTAGAAGACTAAATTGAGCCAAAGTTTTGAAGAAGATCTAATTCTAATTTTCACTAAAAAAAACAAAAACATATTTAATCAAAAAAACAATTAAGAATTTATCACTATAGATCCTTGTAGTTTAGAGAGGAAATGATGATCGTTATAATCAAGGATTGGCAAACCTGTCCTGACAGAATCAGGGTCAAGATACGACGCGAGAAGTTCTAGTCCACAAGCATCACCAACCGATAGAATTCTAGTTTCATCTGCTGCAACGCTCTCTAACGTCCCACACACAACAAAGATCATCTTCTCTACAAAACCCCTCTCACTCAAAATTTTACTTCCCATCATGTATCTCTTTAGTTTTAGTCTCTCACAAATGGCACCTAACATTGCCTCATTCATCAGGCTAAATATTTGAACCTGCACATATTTTAAATCCTCAGAAAGTAAAATCACCATACATATGTTAACTTCTAAATCACACAGATCTTAAATATTTCACTCAACAACTAATCATACTTTATTTAATTGTTAATAGTCATTTAAGCCACAAATTTCTAGGGCATACTTTCTTCAAAAATTTGAAGATATGGCGTCTTATGTCTGTCTGGATATCATCTGGCAAAGTCTCCAGAATCGTTTCTTCATTGACACCCCTTGTTGCTGGCAAATCAAACCGTATAAATATTCGTATTCTCCTGCATTGCAGACACAATATCTCTCAGTTGATTATTATCCGTAATTCTTATAGGCTCTGTTTAGATACAAACTAAAAATGTTTCTCAGATTTTCTTTTCTCGAAGTGTTGAGAGTCTTTTGTGATTTCTCTACAACCTACAAATATTCTAAGTACAAAATTAAAATATATTATTATTGTCAGAAACATGAGATCTAACTGTAAAATTTATATGAAATATTAATCTTCCTAAAATCAGGAAAAAGATGATATTTATAATACTATAAACAGATAATACAGCTTATAACAAACTTAATCCAGATATTGTATCCGTTAAGATGTTATAATCATGTTAACCAAAAGACAAAACATTATAGTAATAATAACTTTATATAATAAAATTATATAAAATATAACAAACATCTCATACCTTCTTAAATCTTCTGGTAATCTAAGACGGTTCATCCATTGCTCGACATCACGATCTCTAAATTCCATTTCTGTCTTCCTGTAAGTGTTATGGAAGAAAAGAAACATGTGAAGCACATTATGACCAAGCAAGAGTATTGTTACAAGTTTGATGGATACCCAAAATGTCTATCAATATTCTGGCAAAAATGAAAAAGTAAAAGAAAGAAGCAAAAGCCGAGATTAGAAAAAGGAGCACCATGGGGATATCTGTCAAAACAAGTTTATGCTGTTTGTTACGTCTTTAGACGGAAGAGATTTACGAGGATATCAATAAGATTTGAGTTCAACCAAATAAGATATTGACATCGTTCTCGATCTAAAACTTTAAAACAATAGACTTATCGGTCTTATTCTTATATAGTATTTTATTTACTCATTTTTACTCGATATAAAACTTACACTCACTTATATTATAATATTATAGCAATAAGTTGTACCTGCTTTGAACGGCCTGAAGAAGGTTCTGTATGTTTGTAACGAGAAGTGTAAAAAAGCAAAGTCCCAATCCCATGATGGCCATTGTAAAATACACTTCCAACGGAAATTTTGAGCTTGGAGTTAGATTATCTGCTAGAGTAATGATTTGCTGCATCATAGATCACGAGGGTATGCTTATCAGTAGATGAGAGGAAATTTACAGTAGGATATAAAAACTATATACATATAAGAGAGAATTAGTTTGCAGTATATTGAAGTGGTAACACTCAAGGTAGAAAAGAAGTTAGAAAGAAATAAGAAAACAACGTACCTTGAAGCCCCAAAACATTGAAAATGAAATTTTTTTTGTGAGACTAGTTTCAGTAGAAAGTGGTACAATATCTTGAAAGATCCCATAGTGACTAGCGGAAGAGGAACTCAAACAAGCAGTGACATTTTCATTATCTTTCCAGAGGCCAGGTGCATCGCTACTGCTACAATAAGTAAATGCTAAGCATGTAGTTTTAATGGAATTGATATTGTTGCAGGCATTTAGCAAGCATTCATTAACTCTCTGCAACAAAGAAGATGAAGAAAAAAAGAAGAGACATCACAACTCATCTCAACAATTATCTTCAATATACATAAAAAACTGTAGAGAACACAGAAAGAGAAGAAAGAAATAATGAAAGAAGGAAAACAGTGCCCTTCTGTCAACAGTGATCGATATGGGTTTCTTTAATAAAATCATTTATAATTATATAGTTATTCACTCTTATTTTCTGTTCACTTTCATATTTTAATTTTACCTTTTATAATATAATTATGTATTAAATAAATTATAAATGAAAATAAAAATTTTTATTTAAAAATATATTACAGTAATGAAATAATAATTAAAAATATTTATTATATTTAAGACACAATCAATAAAACATAATAATTTGCGCTGCAAATCATCTAGAACGGACATAAATGTCTAGTCCACCCCATATTTTATTAAAACAAACCAGTCTGTATAACCCACCCCGTTAGGAAATTGCTTCTTGCACCCCTCGAACTTGAATTGCATCTCAAATGTGTAAAATATGATAAATAATTTTACGTGTTTCAAATTTAATCATAAATTTTATCTCTCTTCTCCGTTCTCATCTCTCCTTTCCCCCTACTTCCTATGATTTTATCCCAAAGTAATTCTATTTTTCATTTCTTTTTTATTAGGCAGCACATTGTATAGTAATTTTAAGTTGAAATTATTTATTTCAAAATATTTAAAATATTTAAAATCGAAGTCGACTCATGATTCTACGACTTCAATTTAAAGAGAACTTCAATTTAAAATATTCAAAACTAAATTCATATACAGCTTCAACTTTTAAAATATTATAAACTAAAATCGTGTTATTTTAGTATGACCTTATATAACTTCATCACTTTCATAAGTATTTCAAACCTGTCCATTTCGGTCATCTTTAAAATTGTACTAGAATAGTGTTTTTTCCGATAAAAGAGATCAGTTTCAAATAAATCTGAAAGTAAAATTGAAATTCCAAAATATGAGAGTGCGGGTAGAAATTGATAGGGTGCAGGAAGCAACTGCGCATTACCGTCATTTAAGGGTTAAATATGTTTTTATCTCTTAAGTTTTAGTAAATTTTGGAATTAGTTTCTCTTTGAAATTTTATACCAATTTAGTCCTTTAAAAATGTGTGAATTTAGTCATTTTAACCATTGTTAAGTTCATCTGACGTTTCAAGCGTATTTCACGAAAGTATTTGAATTGTTTATCCCGTTTACCACGTTTTTGCTTCAATGTTAATTCAAATATTATCATAAAATGCGTTTAAAATGTCAAATAAACTTAATAAAATTTAGTAAGAAAAGCTAATTTCATGCATTTCTAAATATAAATAACTAAATTGGTATAAAATTTTAAAGAGAGACTAATTCTAAAATTGGTTGAAATTTGAGGGACCAAAATCATATTTAACCCAATATTTAAAGCAGAGGTATGAAATTTAATGAGGCTTCAAACACTCACCTCTATACCAAATACATACCAGATGGAACCAACAACATAGCCGAATGGCACAACGATGAGAAGATTTTTAAAGATTTTAGCCGGGGTTGACGTTTCCCTTGTAAACCATCGAATTCGCAGCAACCTGACTAATCTCAGAAAATACATCGTAAAGATTTCTATTCCCCGATCAAATATGATGCTAGTTTCTTCAAAAAATCCCAGGTCATAAAGTGGTCCTAGCAATAACTGCATGCAAATATTTCACTATATATGTTAAGGAATTTCAAGAGTACATTCACTATTGAAAAGTCTTTCCTTCCTCACATTATTTATGATTTGTGTTGGGTTTATAACAATACAAAACACATAGTATAAACTTGGTTATCTTAAAATCCTTTTTTAACTTTCTTTCTCGTACACAGTTGATACCAATTGTCAGGTTTGAAAATGCAGAATACAAAATAATCGGGAGCAAATATTGTATTAAAAATAGCAGATTGTGTATGATTTGTTAGAAGAAGATGTGAGAATTAGAAGAGAGAACTTAATTTTCTTGCTTGAAAATCTAAACTCTTTACTAGGAGTTTCTTTGATTAAGATTTCAGTACGGAATTTTCTACATCTTTCTTAGTTATAAACTTTCTAATTTTCATAGACTTTATTTAAGAAAACTCAAAATACATTCTAGACTTTTTTTTTTTTATTTCAAATTTCAATAACATGATTATCTGTAGAGAAAACATTGATATTAAGCTTTCATGTTAAACAATAATGACGATATAAGTTAACCTTCTATTTGGACGAAACATTTCAACAATGCTAAGAAATGCACTGTATTTGAATTACTTGCAATTAAATTTCTTTTATTTTCTAAATAATTTATTTGGACAAAGAAATTAAAATATCTTACATTTCAATTTCTTTTTTGGATAAAATAATTGAATTTCTTGTGAGATAAAATTTCATTTTATCAATATTTATTTTAAGTTTAATTATGTTTTGAGTTCATGATAAATTTGAAACGGGTCAGTCAAGCTTATCGGGTCAACATGTCAGTCGGGTCGTTGGGCCTGCCTGACACGTTTGGGTCGTCAGGCCCGTCTGACACCTCTAGGTCATTTGGCCTGCCAAAACCGTGTGGGTCACTAGGCTCGCCAATCCTGCTTGGGCCATCAGACCCGCTGACCCGTCTTGGTTGTCAAGTTGGTTCAGCCCGTCTCTGTCTTCCAGCCCACACGACTTGTTTGGGTCGTCATGCCCGCCCGACCCGTTTATGTCGTAGGGTCAGTCCAATCTGTCTAGGCCGTTGGGCCAGCCCAACACATCTTAGTCATCGGGCCTACCTGGGCAGGGTGGGTTGTTGGGGTTGACCGACATGTTTGAGTTGTCAAGCTCGCCCGACCCATATGTGTCACCAAGTCACCCCCCATTCGTTTAGGTCGAGCCCTCTTACATGTCTAAGTCGTCGGGCTTGCTTGACCCGTCTGGGTCGTCAGGCCCGCCTAACCCGTCTGAGTCGTCGGGCCGTCTGGATCATTGGGCCGCCTGACTCATCTAGGTCGTCAGGTCCGCCTGACCCGTTTGGGTCATCAAGCTCGCCTGACCTGTCTGCGTCTCGGGCCCGCTCGACCCATCTAGGTCGTCGGGCCTGCTCGACCTGTCTGAGTTGTCAGGCCTGCTTGACCCGTTTGTGTCGTTAGGTTGGTTCGATCCGTCTGATCATCTGGCCAACCCAACCTGTCATGGTTGTTAGGTTTGCCGAGTCCATTTGGAATTGAGTCAAGAGTGTGAGGTTGAGTAAGAAGAATTTCAAATTCCACATTTTTTTAGGGTATTTGAATTTTTTCTAATTTAACTAATTGAAATACTTCAAAGAAATGCATGCATTTTAAATGCTTTTCAATTTTTCTATCCAAACAAAGCATTTCATTACAAAGAATTTCAAATTCTCCAAATAAATGAATCACTTTCTTGAATTGTCTCATCCAAACATACCATAAAGAAATTGCAGCGAGCAAACTCTGCTAAAGAAATTTAAAAAACTGAAAATTCACAAAAAAAAAAGAAGGGAAGAAATTTACGTCAGGGAGGGAACCCGCAATGCATAAGTCGATTAAAAAATAAGTCTGCAGATACTTAAGCGCAGTTTTCTTGGGATGGTCAATTAAATGTGCAGCTCGTGAAGATGACTCATGAGAAACGTAGGCCATCCTAAACTGCAGAGAAGCAATTTAACAGAGTTATTTACGCTTTAAATTATGAAAATGAAGCAAAGTACAGCGAAAAAATATCCTACTCCCCATCATTTAATTGTTTTCATTAGTTTACTCTCTTCTCACTCACACTTCATCACCTACCATGGTTGATCATGAGTCTAACAATATAATTTTTCTCATACATGTGATATTATTAGGTATCAACATAACAGCATAACAGCACACCACAGTTAAAAAGTTATTCCGTGATCATAGTCGTGACTGTTACACGAACCTTACAAGAAAAAAAAAATGATAAAAATGGAAGCCAAGTTTTAAATTCAATAGACATTTTTATTATAATGGACAAATTTTAGGTATGATGCAAAAAGGAAACAAAAGCATGATTCTGAGACTGTTTAAACGAAAATTCAGCAGATTATGTTATATACACTAACAGAGAAAGCAGCTTAAATATATGTCTCAAAAGTAACAATATAGTTATAAGATTGAAAGAAATAAACAACCATGAGAGAATTCTTAAGAGTTACCTGCAAAACAATGTTTACCCACTGCATGGCAGTATTCAACCTCCAAATTGTTTCAGAAAGCAGAGAATCAGTTAGGTCCGCAGAAATACACATATTTTCCTGCATTCAACAAGCTAGAAAAAATAACCTATGTGTTTGGATGAAGCATTTCAACAATGTTGAAAAATTGAAATACATTTTATTTGAATTGTTTATATTTAATTCCCTTCATTTTTTAAATAACTTGTTTGGATAAAGAAATTAAAATACCTTACATTTCAATTTCTTGTTTGGATAAGACAATTAAATTTCTTGTGAGATAAAATTTCATTTTAACAATATTTATTTTAGGTTTAATTATGTTTTGAGTTCATGATAAATTTGAAAACGGACTCGACGACCCAAATAGGTCGGACCGACCTGATGACCTAGTCGGGATGATTCGACCCAATGACCTAGTTGGGCCGACCAGGAAACCCAAACAGGCTAGGCCGATCCGACGATCCAAACAGATATGACTAGCCCAACGACCCATACGGGTCGGTCGTGCCCGTCAATTTCATAGACCTAGCCTAGGTCTTTGGCCCGGATTGGCCCTACTAGGTTGTCGGGCTTGCCAGGTCCATTTGGATTGTCTGACTGAGCTAGCCCGTTTAGGTAGTCAGGACAGTTAGGCCCGTCCTGGTCATCGGGCTCGAATGATGGTCAAGTCATGTTGGGCCGAACTGAGATGACCTGGGTTGGCGTCAGAAGGTTCAATAATATATTTTTCATGTTTAAGAAAAAAGCCCATGTATTGTCCATGACCCACAAGGCTTTTGTGGAGTTTTTGGTTTTATGGGCTTCTTTAATGTGTGACTTTTTGGTTATGTGGACTTTTTTGGCCCTAGCCCATGTGGGTTAGTGTCAAGTCCCGTGCATTAGGTCAAATTGAAAACTCTACCAAAGAGTCCATAGTATGAGATTGAGTGAGAAAACTTTCAAATTCTATCTATTTTAAAGATATTTGAATTTTTACTAATTTAACTAATTGAAATACTTCAAAAAAAAAATCTGTTCAAACAAAACATTTCATTATAAAGAAATATAAAATCTTTAAAAAAATAAATTATTTTAGGCCATAATATTTATGCCATTGTTATAAGTATTTGTTGAAGTGATCAGAGTTTGTATCATTCAAACAAAGATTAGTAACCAACTAGATACAACATGCAATATTTTAAATAAAAAATAAAGAGGAGACCATACCTTCTGCAAATAGAGCATGAAGACATATGATGGACCCACAAAAACTGTCACCAAGCAACAGATATAAAAAAACTTATTCCATCGTTGAACCTGTTTATTATGTGGATTCATAATTGGAAGATTTTTAATGAACAAAAGGAGCCTTTTTGCCCTACTCCTGCTGGCATCCCCATGAAGGGTATTGGGAAACTGAAAGTTTTCAAAGTTGAAATATGTTGAGCAACAAGCGTTAATTTTGTCTAAGTGATTCACTAGATAAAATCATTATTAAACTCGATCGCAGAAGCATCTTGTGCATGATACACGCAAAAGCTTTAAGAACCATGACACACAAAGTGTAATGTTGGCAACTTCAACAGGAAGTTGAGAAAAAAGGATAGATGGTGTACCTTATCATTGAACATATCCGAAGGGTTTGAATTCCTTTGCAGGGTAGCCTGGAGGTAAATTGGGCAAGTTAAACAATATGCATCATGACACATTCCCAGTGATCCAGACTTAACTAAATATTTATTGTTGCTATCATAGTTGTTGAGAAAATCATTTTCTGGTGTTTGGGACTGTGGTGGTGCCTCCATATTTTCCTGAAAAAGGTTTCCAGGTAAAGCAAGGGTGTTATAGAAAGAGGGGTAAGAGATGTGACCTGTGAGAAGGAACCACCACAAATTGTTTATAGTTTCAGAGTGCAGATATTGAAAGTAAACCAAGACATATATAAGAAAAGAGTGTGAAGGGTTCATGAGGGAGTCTTCTTCTTCGTCTTCGTCTTCGAGGAAATAACAGTGAAAAGAAAGTACATTACTTGCGCGTGGGTCCTTCCCTCACAATTTATCTGCTCTTTCTTCTTTCGGTGCACCTGGGCAGCTTCTTCTCATGAACTATATATTTTTTGAATAATGGTATGTGTGAGGATTTGTGTTATTACAATTTTATAATTTTTTTTTTAAATTTTAGTTCTTTTATAATTTGATTTTCTAATTCTTTAAAAAGAATCAATTTAATTTTCTATGTTAAATTGATGTTGTTATCATTTTGTAGAATTTTCCTTTTTTAATTTAAAAAAAAATTAGAGTAAAATATATTTATAGAGAAAACTTAGAAACTATGGAGGTGCGTGAATAAGATAATACATTTCACATTGCATAACCCCAGATGTCAAGATAAATTTTAAATTTTTAAATTCATGGAAGTATAGATTGAAACTATATATGGAGGTGCGTGAATAAAAATGTCTAGGAAGAAGAACTGTGAATGTCTGAAATTGAAGTTAAAAGCTTAAGATAAATGTTGAATGAAAAAAACAAAAATTAAACTGTGATGCACATCTAACTCTGTAATTTCTCTTAAAAAATGTAAAGGTTCACAGCTCACAACTATGTGTAGTACCCATAATTTATGTAAATCGACCAATTATCTAGTTCAATCATTTTCGTTGTGTTTAAAATTTGTATTTATTTATATACTATAAATTCATCTAAAAATTTTCACTTTTTTTATTGATTTTATTCTTGCAAAGTGTTTGACATCGATATTCATAAATGTAGATGCTTAAAAAAGACTGTAAACTTAATGGTTGGAATAATAGAATACAGATATGATATTTTAAAATATTTATTTTTTATGAAAATAAAAAAGAAATAAAAATATAAACTTTTTTAAAAAGGTTTGACAAGAATTGATCATTGCTATTTTTCATTCGTAAAGAAATTAAGATTTGCGTAGTTTTATATGAAAAATTATTTAAAAATATTTTTCAATTTTCTTTATTTTGTGAACAAGATAAGAATAGGTATTTGGATATTCTTTTCAGAAACAATAACTATGAAAAAAATGGTGGTTACCGTATACCTGAAGACGAATATGCCATACGACAAAAAATACTCACCCCTTAAAAGAAGATTGTTGGAAATAGTCTAAATGTGAGTCAAAGTCTCACATTAGATAAAATAGTTAAAGCTAAAAACTACATAAGATAAAAATACTCATGAACTCACTATGTTGGATTAAAAATGG
>Ga0214545_1009774_pt1 | contig 14372 bp, 7 predicted proteins | sample CNSS4metaG_FD_160064 | JGI IMG/M metagenome (GOLD analysis project Ga0214545, IMG submission 160064) | Root nodule microbial communities from cowpea collected in UCLA plant growth center, Los Angeles, California, USA - CNSS4 | ecosystem: Host-associated > Plants > Roots > Nodule | place: USA... | reverse complement strand
TATATATATATATAAAGAACAAACCTTTGACCAACACAAATGATTAACTAAAGAACACATACAAATGTTAAAAACATAACACTAAAATACATATATGGTCAAATGTAGAGAAACCAAGCACCAAACACCATTGTCCAAAACTAAGAAAACACAAATACGAAATAAAAAGGGATTTTCATAACAACCAACCCAAACCTTATTTTAATTAGATAGGATTTTCTTCTCTTCCCCTTTGGACCACTACTGCCATAGAACCACGATCTCTCCAACATCATCGGTCACGAAAGGAACCACCACTGCTCATTGTCGTCGTTTTCCTTTTTGTTGGAACTTGCAAACACAACAAACCCGTGTCACGACCGATGAAACGATTTTTGAAACAGGATAATGGAAAAATAAGCACAAAAAATAAAGAAAAAAAATGAAACTTAAGCACCCAAGAGGACAAAAATTCAAAAATCCAAACACACAAATAAAAAATAAATAAAGAACACCACCAAGAAGAACAAACACAACTTAAAAAAACTTAACCTTTTGACTTTCAAATACTACTAACCCATGATGATACCCTATTAACACATTAGAAGTACAAAAAATACAAACTTTCATGAAGAAGAAGCAGAACTAACCTTCAACAGGAAGGCTTTTCTTCTGCTCTTCAAAATGCCCTTTGGTGGAAGAATGAAGAATGGAAATAGCTTGGCTTCCTGGAGAAGAAGACTGGTAATCTTCTCTTGCCCAACGTCAATCACGGATTAAATGCACAATCACAGTCAAATTGTATCAGCCTTGTAGCGGGAAACTTCAAAGAATATCATAAAGACCAAAAGCCCTTTATTTAAGACATATGTCAATGACTTTGGACAGGAAAATGAAAAGGAAGCTGAACAGGAAGAGTAAAACAGTCAAATAGACAAGTAACTAACGAAGGGTACATAAAAAGCTTCTTATGTACACAGTAATTGACTAAAAAACCTTTAAAATAGACATGTGTCAACGAATAAAGGATTATTTCAATAATATTCAAATGTGTTTTTACAAAAAAAAAAAACCTGTAGAATGTGTCGACAAATAAAATTAGAGTATTTGAATTATTTCCAAAGATTGTTTTCGTATATTTTAGATTCATAATAAATGGGCTAACAACTTTTCTTGCGTCTTACCAAGACTATTACTTCCTTATTTTTTAATATTTTTCGGATTAAATGTATATTTCCAAATAATCTATCTAAAAGATATAAAAGAATACATTTTCAATTACATATATAAGTATTTCTGAATCGAGAAGTAACCTTGATGTTTCAAAATTGTTTTTTATATTCCAGAAATTGTTTCGAAATTAAAATTTATATAATAAAATATTTTTTATTTTTTAAAAGTCCCGTGCAACGCATTGTTAAAAACGCTAGTAGTTATTATATACACTGTATTCAGAGATGCAGAAGTTTTTGTAAGCAATCATATTCTTTTTCAACAACACTAAGCTCTCCATTCAAAATATTCCATCAACCTCCTGTCTTCACCTTCCTCTTCACAAGCTTCATTCATAACCCTCGACCATTAACCAGCATTTCCAATCATCTTCCACGCACACAGAACTCTCATCTTCGTTACCAGAAATCACAACAGAGCAAACTAAGATCACCACCAAGAAGAACAGAAAGCACAGGTTATCCAAAATCATATATAACTCTTATTCTTAGTTTTGTTTTGAATTACAAGGCAGTGCTATTTTGTTCTATCCGTTTCCACTTCTTGCTTCAGTGTGTGTTTTCCTTCCCCTTTGTATTGGATACTTTGCATTCGCATTTCTTTTCCTTCGCTCCCCTTCCCTTCAAAACATAGATTCACAGTGCCAGATAACCTGAATGCTAAAATTAATCGAGAGAGGGGGAAAACAAGTTTGAGTGGCAGTGAAGGAGAGACTAGCACTGGCTAGTGTGGCAGGAGGTTCGTGGAGGCGCCAACCACCTCCGATTTGCCTTGGCGGAGTTGAACGGAGGTCGCGGCGGCTGCGTCAATTACTTTCCCGGCGATGAAGGATGCGTGGTTCGGAGCGCCAAGTAGCCTCGGAAGAGAGAAACCCTCGCGCAACGAAGAGGAAGAGTGGCGCCAGCCGTGCCGGCGGCGCGTTGCGGCGGCCTTGGCTGGTCGATGCGGAGGTGGAGCGGCGGACTTGGTTGGTGCTGTTCTGTGACGAACCGGAGCTGGGGAGGGAATGGATGCCGCGGCGACGCCGGTGAGGCTGGCAGAGGTGGACGGCGACGCTGCTGGTGGTTCTGGTTGGAGACCGTGCGGCTGTGAGTCTTGGTGGGGGGTTGGTCTGGTTTGAAGAAGCCTTTGGGTGAAGAAGAAGATGATTTAGGTTTTTTTGTGTTTGAAGAAGACGATGAGGAGTGCGGATTGCACGATTTAACATCTTTTAGCGTTTTTGCAGACTTGCACGATTAGTGTACGGATACGATTAACGCGACTGAAGTTCGTTTCGTGTACTATTCAGGCACAGAAACGATTTGTTTCGGGAATAGTACGATGCTCAGCCATTTTATTCTTCTTATAGTTCGTTCTCTGCTCTATCTGTGATGTTTGGTTGCTTGTTTGCTATAGTGTGTTGCATTGTGCCGGTTGTGTTATTCTATTTGGATTTTTATCTGAGGATGAATTTCAATGTTGAAGTTATTTCCTGTTGTTGGTTATTTTCCTGGTATTTGTTTGTAAGTAATAGATTTGATGAGCATTTGACTTTTACAAGTTGCTATGCACGATGTGTTTGGCTGTTCGTTACAACTATATAGGTTGCGTTTGACTATTTGTTGATGTTGCTCTTAATTTTCCAAGCTCTTAGTATTGTTTGACTTTCCTTTGGGTTTCATTCTTTGTTTGAATTTTGTTCAGCATGGCCTTTCAAGCACTATTCAAGGTGAATTGCTTCGTTTTGTCCAAATATTTTTTATGAAATTGGGAAAACCAAGCAGAAGGTTTTAAGATGTATTGGGTTGGACTGTAATATCATCACCTCCTCTATCTGGAAGGGTGAAACCTTTTGTCATTTATTGCTCTCTTTGACACTAATTACACTAGTGCTCTTTTTTTTACCCTTCTGTTACAGGTATTAAGGCTGTAATAAAAAAGGGTTGACCAGCTTTAAGATGGAGCTCACTATTACACAACCTGATGATTGGCATCTTCACCTTCGTGATGGTTCTCTTCTTGAAGCTGTTCTCCCTCACAGGTCATTTTGCTTGCATTATTAAAATAACCCACAATGGTACTGTACTATTTTAGGAGGTATGCCTTGCTATATTGTAAGAGGTAAACAAGAAATGATGTAGAGGTAAGAATTAGAAACTTTCATGGTGCAAATTTCTAAATTTCAGTATCTAGTATATTACAAAATGATAGCATATAACAGAAAAGCTATCGGTGATTTCACACACAAGATACAAAACGGCTGGTTAAAGGGAGAAAGACATTGAGGTTTATTTGAGGCTGTTAAGTATCTCTCTAGCTCAAAGGAAAGTTTTATTGGACTGCAAGATGACTAGACTACCTATGCTCTATGACAGTGAATATTGGGCTTTAAAAGGGCAAAACAAAAGGAGTGACATAAATGATAGGAAGATTTGGTTTGACTCCTACCGGGGAAAAAATGATAGAAAATTGATAAAGGTGGTTTGGACATTCAAATGCCACTTGAGGCTGAGGAGAATAGATCACATAGTTTTAAGCCCTGTTCAAAGGGCCAGAGGGAGAGCAATAAATACATTGGAGGAAATTATTAAGAGGGATTTCATGTTGAATATTATCCTTAAATTTAGCTTTTGCTTGAACCTAATAATTGCATTGCGTGATCTGTCTAGCTGACTTTACATAGTGGGATAAGATTATTGATATTGTTGACACTTTACTCTTTCCTAATCTTTTGGGGTCAATGTGAGAAAGTCTTGTACTGTACATTTCTGTATAGCATGCCATCCATTTTGTTTATTGCATTCACATTAAAGTTCACAAGAGTGATTCAGACTATTGCTCTTACAGTGCTAAGAATTTTGGAAGGGCTATAGTGATGCCAAATTTGAAACCACCCATCACTACCACATCTGCCGCTGTCACATATCGAGAGTCCATTTTGAAAGCAATACCTAGAGATAGCAACTTCACTCCTCTCATGACACTTTACCTCACAGACTTGACTACGCCTGATGAGATTAAACTTGCAAGTGAGTCTAATTAGCACGATGCACTACTTAAAAAATATTTATTACCTATGAACAGAAAAAAGTCTTAAATTTATCCGTAACTTTAATTTGTGTGTATTTATATTTATATGTATGTAAGTTTTGTTCTTAAGCTGGTTAAAACGAGGTTTCTGTCATCTTCTTTTACTTCTTATTGATCAGTATAATATTTGTTGCATGCAATTGTCTAACACATCATCTTTGATCCTGTAACAAATGTCTTTAACCTGGGCCATGAGGTCATGATAATATATGTTCATTTATCATTTGATTAGACTGCACCCTCCTTAGTCATCTATTGGCTTTGTTCCTCCCAATCCCTTTTATCATAGTACAATTCTTGATTATGCTACTTACATTGACAGAAAAAAGTGGACTTGTGTATGGTGTGAAGTTGTATCCTGCTGGTGCCACTACGAATTCCCAAGACGGTGTTACAGATCTTTTTGGAAATTGTTTTTCTGTTCTCGAGGAAATGGTTGAGCAAAATTTACCATTATTGGTAATTTAAATTTTATTTTTGTTTGTGGTTTTTGTTTTTGTTTATTTCTTTACATTTTCTTTCCCCACCCCAATTGTGTGTGTGTGAATGTTTAATGTTCTTATACTGATGCTTAAGAATGTATTTCATTGTTATGTTCCATGTTTGCCTTCTTAATTCAAATCACTTCTAATATGTCACGTTTTTCATGAATTATTTTATACCATTTAATAGAATGCATGTACTAGGTGCTATGTTGGATACCGGTTTTTTATCAAGTCCCCTTTGAAAACATCTACCAACTCTTGTTCACTTAACCATGAACTGGCTGGTGTTTGTGGTAGTCAGTGGTGGCTAGTGGCATGCTTCATTCTTTATGTTTGCCCTTTATTTAATATGTAAAACTTATAAGTTTACGTTATACTTATCACTTTACATTACAGGTTCATGGAGAGGTTACAAATTCAGACGTAGATATTTTTGACCGAGAAAAGGTATTTATTGAAACAATTTTGAAGCCTTTAGTTCAAAGGCTTCCACAGCTGAAGGTTGTGATGGAGCATATTACTACTGCAGATGCTGTTAAATTTGTAGAGTCTTGCAAAGAAGGTAACTAACTAAATTTCTAGGAAAAGATAATTTATCATTGTGTTAATTTTAAAATTATTCTCATGAATTGCTATATTTGTAAGGTTTCGTAGCAGCAACCGTAACACCGCAACATCTTCTTCTTAATCGTAATGCTTTGTTCCAAGGTGGTTTACAGCCTCACAATTACTGTCTTCCAGTGCTCAAAAGAGAGATCCACAGTACGTAGCTTTGTTTTCCATTCTGTACAATCTAATAAATTTCAACATCTTCCAGGTGTTATACCACTGTTTACAATTTGAACTAATGATTCAGTCGAATTTGGAAGATTGATGAAATAATTTAAATTATGAGTTTTTTTTTTTTTTAATTTTTTTGGTGTTACACTATGTTAATTAAATTAATCAGCCTATTTGATTTGATTGGAAAAGATAATTATGTTCTGAAGTGCATTGAATGGTCTTTCAAGAAACACAATTGTACTTCATAAATTTTAATTGCAGAGTGTAGCACAGTACGTGTTACACAGTACCATTGAAGCGTTTCGGTCTTTATCTATAATAATTCGTGAGTTAGTTTTGAGGAAATGTCCCTAGGGATAAGGATCATCACGTTGATAATGTTAAGAAACTGTACGTATCCTGGTCATCTTAGCTCATTTTTGTTTTCTTTTTCTTATTTAGGACAGGCTATTGTTTCGGCTGTTACTAGTGGAAGTAAACGATTTTTCCTTGGAACTGATAGTGCACCACATGATAGGCGGAGAAAGGAATGTTCATGTGGATGTGCTGGGATATACAACTCCCTGGTAGCTCTATCAATATATGCCAAGGTTTTTGAAGAGGTAGCACTTCATTTCACTAATGTGCATCTGGGTAGATTTCAGAAGGGTGATTTTTGTATCATTCAATTGTAATATGCAGAGTTTGTGAGAATAGTTAGAAATGAAACTTTGTGATTGGAAGCGAAAATATGATTTCTATAGTTTGCAAAACAAGTAATACAGTATGTTAGAGAGGTGATGATATCTGATAATGCATCACAAATTTTCACATGAATTTCTCACGTGTTTGTATGGTAATATATATTATGAGTATGTGGTATGGTTATCATATTTTGCATGATTTGTGAAAGTTTTTGGATTTAAGTCTTACAATTCTTTGTGAAATTGTTGCAATTTTAGGCCGGTGCACTTGATAAGCTGGAGGCTTTTACAAGCTTCAATGGACCTGACTTCTATGGCCTCCCTAGAAATAAGTCAAAGATTAAACTGAGGAAAGCTCCTTGGAAAGTACCAGATTATTTGTCATTTCCATTTGGAGACATTGTTCCCATGTCTGCTGGTGAAATCCTTGAATGGGAGGCATTGCCTTGTTGACTTGCATGTCTATTTCAAAGTTCGGTATCCTTCAGTAATCTTGTTCTAGTCTTATCAGTCAGTTCTGTGTTTATTTTACAGACTGTTATCATTTCCATTTTCTTGGTCAGGGTCAGGTAAGTTTCACTATAAATCAAAGCACTGACTGTGATTCATAAATTATTGGTTGTTGAACTGGGAATTTTGGTAATATTCAGAACTTTGATTAGGCAATTTGGTTGTTCGGATTTTACAAATAAACGCTGCTTAAATTTTCCAGATTTGCCTTGTTTCTATTTTGTCTTTATGGATCTTTGGATGTCTATATGATCCAAAGCGCCCCCAGGCCAATAGTCCCTACTGGGACACCAAATTTCATAACTTGTTTCAAAAGACTTTTATTTCTCATTTCTATTTTAATATTTGACCAGTGCTATTTCATTTTAACGATATTTTTATTTACATGAATAATGTAGACTGCAACTCCAACTACAATATTTTTGTATACATATAGTTGGAGGATGGACAAATCTACATAATCTTGACCCTACCAAATAGTGTCATGATTAAACCTTTAGAAGTTTTCCAAATAAGTATAAAAGGGGTGCTAGAAAATGTTCCCCCAAAGAACTCTTCCTTCGTATTGATATTCCCTCTCAATCTTAAAGCAAAACCCCGTTATTTATCAACTTTATTATTTTTTTCAAATGTGATATCTGACCAACTATTCCAATTTTTTGGAAAATGTTGAGAGAAAGAAAACAGAGAGAAAAATTATGCAGATAGACTTACGGTTCTTTTGGTATGATAGCAGGGAATGTGAGTGATAGGAAGGGAAGTGAAATGAGAGGAAGAAGGTAGTTAAGTAGAGAAGAAAATATTGGAAAGATTGAACAAAATTAAGTGGGGTCTGTGTGTGAAAAAAATGTGGAATTATTCCTATCTTCTAATTTTGCTATGTTGTGTCTCCTGTTGTTCTAATTCTATGTTTTTTTTTTAAATGTCAATGTTAATAATAACATAAATGTAAGAAAATATTTATTTGAAGATAATGAATTAAGAAAATGTTGTGATAATGTTCACTATCTTTCCTTGTATACTGTTATCCAATGTTAATCTAGATGATATATTTTTTTTGAATTGAAAGTATTAAAAATGAGTTAGCTTGATGAGTTAATTATATCTATTGACATTCTTTAGTTGGGTTTGTTATCCACATGTTTTAATTGCTTATAGGATCCTACTAACTGTGCTTGTTAATGTAATATCAATATAAAAGGATATTTTCAAAGTTAAAATTTATAAGAACTGATTTAAGATCTTTAGTGTCACAAGAATATTAATGCTTTAACAATTTTATCTACCAGAGAAGCCATGTTAGAAAATATTATTCTTGATTTTATCATTAGTAATTTTGCTCTTGGGAATATGCTTAAGTAAACACTTTTTGTTCTGAATGTGATAAATGAAGTGACAATTTCAGCATAGAAAAAAATGACATACCCTTAAATTTACTATGGAGATATCAATAATATTTTTTCTTAATAATTTGCTATTTACAACACCCTTAAATTAGTAAATGAATATCAATCATTTCGTGCCTGTTCGTAAGATTTTGCCATGAGGAAGCTCTATAGTGAAAATGTTAGCTATTTAAAATCTTCTTGTATAGGTAGGAATGATTCTACATAAATTTATTGTTGTGAATAGAATAATTTTATAATGCATTCTTCATTTCTGTTTAGTGTGGAAGAATGAAGTAGAAAAAGCACAAATACTACTAAAATAATTTGAAGTCTTTCCCAAAGACTTTGAAACGTCCAAAGCTAAAAAAGAAAAAGTGGCGCACAATTCTTCAGTTGGAAAAACTCTAGTCTTTCATTTTGGCTTCCATGTGAAATTAATCGTGGAAACTTTACCTTATGTTGAAATTAGTTTTACAACAAAATTTAAATAGCTTTATAATGGCAATGACATATATGTCTTATGTTTTTGAATCCTTGTAATTTTATTTCACGCTTTTTATATATGTAAAATTTAATTTAAAATTTTATTCTTAAGTTCTTAGATATTATAAATTTTGAATAGTATACCGCCATGCATTTTTAAATATGTAATGTCATTAAACATTTTTAAATATGTAATGTCATTAAATTAACATACAAAATAAATTTAAATTTATTGAAAGGAAAGTGGAATGAAGAGAGAAAAGAACGTAAAGTATGGTTGATGAATGGAGAAAAAAAAAGAGAAAAAACAACTGCTATCACAGTTTTATTAAAAACATGTCAAAATAATATATATATATATATATATATATATATATATATATATATATATATATATAAACCTAATTCTTTCATTTGCTCACAAGTTCGATAATTTGAACTCCTAACATCTATTAGGTAAGTCATGACAATTCTTCACCATGATTTGTCCATGAATAATAATTAGGCATGAGTATCTATGGTAAAGATCCAACCCAACATGATCCGCGTACTTGAAAAGTTTACACTTACACTTACAAAAATGACATATTAATATTTCATCTTGTTCTACTAACTTTTCTTGACCAATAACTTGTTGTAGGAACTTATACACTCCTTTTCTAAATTCATCTGTTAGATGTTTATTACCATCCAATCTTTTATACATCCACTTTTTACCTTTGAGGATTTATATCAATGCAGATCGACCGCAACAAATGACATATTCAATATGATTAATGAACTAACATGTAATCTTCTATTACATGTTATAAAATACTCCATATTAAATGAAACTAAAACATTAAATCCAAATTGTAATGATATGACATACAAATAAAAAAATCTTCAAATCACAATAAATTGTAAATTAAGCATGAATAAGGTGAATGCCAACCTAATAAGTTAAAAACTCACCTCTATTGTAGATGCACAACTGCTATAAACAAGTTCATCTTATGACTTTTTCCGTTAATTGAGGGAAAGTGTGCTAGGTTGTCACAAGTTTACTAATAGCATCTGCACTTTAAGATTACCAATTTTGTTTTCATTGTGTCATGTTTTAAAAGAAAAAATTAATACTTGTTTCAGCTACACTTCTTTTGTTGAAATAAAAAAAAAGCATAATGTAAACATAGAATAAAACTAAGCAGATTTAAGATACATGATATGAGAGGAAGAGATCCAAAAAGAAGCAATATAATATAAAAAATAAACAATATATTCATCAAAATATAATATAAATAAAAAAAGTTTCTTATTAACATAAGGTTTTTTATTAAGTGACACTACAAAAAATCATGTAAATTGTGGCAGTTTTAATGTGGTGGTTATTTAAAACTGTCACTTTTTACAATATAATATGACATTTATTGAACTGCAATATTTTACATGTAAAATATGGCAGTTTGAACTTACGTCCTTTAATAAATGTAGCTTCCCGAGCACTAATTCCCTCTTAATTTTCAATTAAGCATTTCCACATTTTGACGTCTCCTTCATTTCGACTTTTCCGCATTTTGGCTTTTCTTCATATTCTCAAATCACATTCGACATTCTTCGGCATCCTAGTTCAACCAATTTTCGGCTTCGTCTAGTATTGGTAAGATAAAAAAAATTGATTTAGGGTTTTCATTTTGGAGGTGCATTTTGATTTTTGTGTGGTGGTAGGTTAACATCTTAGAGTTGCCTCTCAGTCTGGAGTTGAACACAAAGATATCGCCCTTTAAAGCTTCATCATTTTGGATTAAAGGCAAAACCGATCATTGTTTAGTATTTTGGCTTAATCGTAAGTCTACGAGTAGTTTGGAGTTAAACCCATTATTTTGAAAAAGAGAGTGCTGATTCTGATTTGTGTCTTTGAAGTCAGTGAGTAATCTGGTCTTCCTCTCTCTCAACCCACTTCGGTCTTCCTTTCTCTCAAGCCACTCTAGTTCTGTTTTTCTAATTCAATTTGTGTTGTTTCACAAATCTCAGTCAGCAAGGAAAGTGATGTTGACGATGTACAGAGAGATGCCAAAGAGGAAATTGGCATACTAGGGTATATTTCTCTTTTTTTTTTAATCTTCCATTGTTACTTCTTCTATCAATTGCATATTTTTTCAATTGCATCCAACCCATTAAAAATTACATGTAATTAAATGATTTTAGGTGCAGAGATGATTTATCTGACTATAACATCATATGAGTTATTAAATGTTTCAAAGACATGGAACCTAGTTTATCAGTAGGTATTACAATCCAATTGTGTCAATCCATTTAATAGATTCATGTTATTAACCAACCTCGTGCCCACAAGTTCCAACCTTGTTCGATTTAGAGTTTTAATTATGGGAAGGAAATATTCGTTGTTGTGGCATAGATGATTTTGAGACTGTCTCACCACTTTTTGTCTGCACTGGTTTTTGTGATTCACTCGTACCCTTCAGGATCGACTCATCCTATTTGTGAGGATTTTCCTAATTCTTTATGTGATTAAATGATCTTGTAACATCAATTGCTTAGAATTAAAATATATATTTTTCATGTTCTCATTCCATTTGTTCGTATATTTTGGTCTTATTTTTTTCACACCTTTTTTCGTTAATGAGGTCTGTTAATGTCTCCCTTACGAGACTTGGTTTTATGTAGGTGATACCAAAGAATAGCTCCCTTTATTTTTTTTATTACTTGCTGATTTAATACTTTCAAGTGGCAGAAAAAACAATATGAAAATTGAAGGAATCAACAATGAGGAAAAACTATTGTACCATTGGTTGCTCAAAATTAGAAAATACTTGTCTTTGTAAATTAACTATTTAGTACTCTTATATGAGCTTTTGCAACATTAACTTTTCCTAGTTTATTCTTGAGCTTTTTTGTATGATGTTGAAACCATTGATTCAACTTGATTTTGTGTTATTGAATTATGTTGAGTTTGTCACATACATTTTTAAGTAAACTTCCAACTGTAACCTGATCACAAAGTTTAACCAGTCTCCTTGAACGTTCAATAGCTCAGAGTGTGTTTAATTTGTTGGAATGCTTTCTATTTTTACTAATGATAATTAAAGTTCCATTTAGTTCATTCAGATGATAATTAAAGTTCCCTTTAGTCTCCCAAATGACTTGTTATCGGTTTTATAACCTGTTATATCAAACAAAATTAATAATCATTTTTATGTCTTCTAATATTTTAGGGTTTTCTGTTTTTACGACAATTTACTATACTAAATGTTTAGTAAATTTGTAATTGATTTTTTTTAATGTACTACATACTTTAATTATTTATCCAATTTATTGATCGAAGAGAATTGTCTTTGAATAAAAGTTGGGATATTCTGCAATACAATTAGCACAATACAACTACATCTCGATTGTTAGAGGAGGAAGCAAATACTGTATAGGTTCTTCATTTTTCCCTTTATCATAAAAAATCCTTTCCTTTTTCTTCTCTATTGAAGCAAATATTGAAGCTTGGAGATCCCTGCCTACCACAAACCACCTTCTCCAAGCTTCAAACACAAGCCAAAAGCTCCAAGAATTGATCCAAGATCAATCTTCAACAGCTGCAGTCTGAATGATTACAAAAGAGAGAGAGAGATTTCCCAAGTTTCTAGAACAGTTTCGTGCTAAAAAATGATCAAGTTGCCTCTCTTTTGAAAATTACAGCACTTATAGTCAAACTGTTATGAAATTCAACAGGTTGATTTCCAAATCATTCGGTTGATTTCACTTGACTTAAGTGAAATCAGTCGATTAAAAAATAAATCAACTGATTGAATAAGTCACAATTTTAGACTATTGCAGCTAACCTTTTAACTTGTTGAAAGACCATTAAACAGATTAAAAGACACATTTTAACCTGTTGAAAAATCATTCAACAGATTAAAAAACACAATAAAGACCAAATACATCAAATTAATGCTACAAGGTCTACAATGTGAATTACAAACATCAAATACTCTTTCTTAATGATTTATCCATGTGGAGAACACACGTTCCAGACTTGACCAACATTAATACCATCAAATCTCCTTATCTTCATCAATGTAGGCTTGATTCTAATGGTAATGGCTTCTAAGTAGTTCAAAAAGCTTCATCAAATCTTCATGAGACACACCACCTTGGCTTCACATGTCAACAAAGTGTTCTTGAGCTACATCCCTAGTTTGCCATTTTCTGAATCCACATTTTGAACATGGACACTTAATGACAAGACCATTGCCATGTTCAAAAGCAAAATCCAAAAAAATGTTCAACACATTTGCATATGCAATGGTGTTTCGGGGTTTAGAAATCCATGATTTATCTATTGGCATGACTACAAAAAAAAATTAATTACTTATCAAGGGAATCATACAAGGGAGAGGGTGGTTAGAAGAAGATTGTGAAGGACAATGGTGCCCTTGTCAACCTCTATGGCATAAACAGGCATGCTACTTATCCTATAGTCTAAGTATGTTCATTTCTCATTCAAAATCTCTCAACTAAGATTAGGAAAGACTTACAACATACAAGTAAAACAACAAAATGATACTCATGCAGCTTGTAAAGATTTTTAAAGATAGCAAACAATGCGTTCAAGATTAGCTGGCGAAAGTTTTTAAAGACAATAAACAATGTAGTTTTTAAAGGCTAAAACAAAAAATTATTAGATGGTTCAAGACCATCATGATCTAAAATAGAATTTAAATAGCGCATGATTAAGTATTATAATTTCTTTCTAATAAATTGTAAAATTTGAATGTATTATATAAATATAGGTTGGATTAGGAATACGGGTGCTTGTGTTTTACTTAGTGGGTCAAGACCATCATGATCTAAATTAGTATTTAAATAACACATGATTACGTATTATAATTTCTTTCTAATAAATTGTACAATTTGAATGTATTATATAAATATAGGTTGGATTAGGAATATGGGTGCTTAGCGTTTTACTTGATAGTTTCACCAAAATAAGACATACTAGCATCCTTCATTTATTTTAAATAAAATCAATTAAGACAAAGCTTAAACAATGTTAACAAGGCTATTATCCTTGGCGCAACCTTGATGTGCACAAGAGGATATGTCAAGAGAGAAAAAGGAAAGGATTTTTTATGATAAAGGAAAAATGAAGAACCTGTCCAGTATTTGCTTCCTCCTCTAACAATCGAGATGTAGTTGTATTGTGCTTATCGTATTGCAAAATATCCCAACTTCTGTTCAAAGACAATTCTCTTCGACCAATAAATTGGATAAATAATAAAAGTATATAGTACATTAAAAAAAATCAATTACAAATTTACTAAAAATTTAGTATAGTAAATTGTCATAAAAATAGAAAACCCCAAAATATTAGAAAACACAAAAATGATTATTAATTTTGTTTGATATAACAGGTTATAAAACTGATAATAAGTCATTTGGGAGACCAAAGGGAACTTTAATTATCCTCTGGATGAACTAAATGGAACTTTAATTATCATTAGTAAAAATAGAAAGCATTCCGGTAAAGCTACTAATATTATTGGTTGTTATTTCAATCGCTATACGACTAATATCATTAACAAGTCATTTAATCGCTATTTCGGTGGTTAATTTGAGACATATGTAAATCGATGGCTATTTCAGTCACAATTTGAGACTGCGTTTTTTAAGTGGCTAAATAACTTTTATTTGGTAATAACAATTATGCAAATTTAATTTATGATTTTATTCTTTAAAGGTCTTCTTAGAAATTGTAAATTTCATATATA
>Ga0214545_1009771_pt1 | contig 14374 bp, 10 predicted proteins | sample CNSS4metaG_FD_160064 | JGI IMG/M metagenome (GOLD analysis project Ga0214545, IMG submission 160064) | Root nodule microbial communities from cowpea collected in UCLA plant growth center, Los Angeles, California, USA - CNSS4 | ecosystem: Host-associated > Plants > Roots > Nodule | place: USA... | reverse complement strand
CTTTTTTTTTTTTTCAAAAATATTGACTACTTTTATTTACCTTAATAGTTAAGAATTAAAGTAGAAAGTTGAATACGTAGAAAAGAAGTATTGGAAAGGTTCTAGACGCTGCACTGCTATTTATTTCTTAGTCAAACGCTTCTCTCACCATCTTCATAATCTCACCAAGTAAATCTCCTTTCAATCGGAAACCATGAATCACCACCATCACCGATCTCATGCTCCTCCTGGGCCTCCGGGGCCACCAGGTCCACTGCGAGGACCGCCAGGGCCACCGCCACCTCCGATCCACCACCACTCACCGCCTCCGCCCGATCATTTTGCTCCTCCACCACCACCACCACCGCATCATCATGCTCCACCGGATCCATTTCATCCTCCACCGCCACCCCTGCATAACCATCCTCCCGGACCTCCCGGCGGATCTTATGGGCCTTCTGGCCTCCATGGACCTCCCGGGCCTCCTGGACCTCCTGGCCCTCGTGCGCATCCCGGTCCTCATGGGCCTCCCGGGCCTCCTGGCCCTCATGGACATCCCGGGCCTCCACCTCCACGCGGGCCTTACTTTTGAGGAGTACGTAGAAGGTCCACTTGCCTGTATCTTATGGTGTTTCTATTATTATAAATGTGCCAAAATAATGTCAATAATTTATGGTGGAGTTGTCTTTGTTTGGTGTGGTTTCTCTCATTTCTATAATACTCCCATCATTATGTATTCTATGTTCTATTTTTAATTCATACTTTTTATTCTAGATACCTTTGCGATTTTGTGTTTTTCTATCCTTTAATAAATATGTATCCGTAAGCTAAAATAATATTTTGGAACAGTTTATGAGAAACTTTTAAATTATTTAATAATTTATGTGTTCAAATTTATTTATTTTTATATTCTGATAAATACTTAATTAAACCACATATCAACCACACGAAATATAACTAAAAATAAAATAACTTTTTAAAAAGACTGGACCAGTACGGTGCCCACGAGTCCACTCACGAGCCCCACGACTCTGTTCGTACGAGGACACTTATTATATTATAAATTCCTTCCTAGCATGTTCCCACAAAAACTTATTTTCTATTTATCAAAAAAATATATATAATTTTACCCTTTTATCAAATATTGAACTCGTATTTTTTATTTCTAAATCAAAATAAATAAAATAATTAAAAGAAGAAAAAATGTGAGACTTCCAATTTGTGAGATTTGCTGGAAATGGGCAGCCTTTCAAAATAATACAAAATCAGTATATAAGATCTTACAAAATAATATAAAATAGTGTATATAAGATAAAGTTTGTACTTTTATATACTAAAATTGGTATATTAATAATTTAGTTTAATATTATAAATTATTACATTAATTACTTAATAGTGAATTTTACTTAACTATTGCATTGTATTCAAATTCCAATGCCTATTTTCATGAATCAACTGCAATGCAATAACAACAAAAGAAGGAATGGTAAAATTGATTTTGGAGAAAAGTCTCAGCCATGGGTGATTTGATATTTGTCACCAAGAACTTGCAAGTGATTGAGAAATCCAATGGTGGCCTTTCACTTACATTAATAATTAACTAGTGCTTCCAAGAACCTCTTTCCATTCAAAAATGGACCTTACCCCAATCACATTTCCTTGATTTGATTTTACAACTATTCCCGAACTTTCTTCTCTTTTTTAACATATTACGAACGAGTTCTGAATTTTTATTAATTTTTTTGAATGTTGTCATCTGTTGAACATTAAAAGTATATTTAAAATTAGTAATAATCAATGTATTATAGATAGATAGTAGAGGAAGAAAACAGAAAAATTCGATATAGAATCCAAATTCTACCGTGAACACCAGAGAAAAGATGAAAATGATGCATGAGACGTGTGGAGTGATAGGAATCCAAGTGTGAGTCTAAGTCCCACGTTGACCAGAAATGAGAAAGTAGAGCACTATATAAAGATAAAGACCCATAAACTCATTGCTTTAAGGTTTTGGGTTGAGAGTGGTGTCAATGTCTTATGTGGTTAGGCTCAGGTCTTATTGATGTTGTATCTCCCCAGTGATACCCCTCCTTATAAACCTAACAAGTGGTATTAGAGCCGATGGTTAAAACTGACTCAGACGAGTGCAGTATATCGAAAGTCTTTCTGAGAATATAGGTCAGATAAGCGTGTAAAAGAAAGTGTGAGTCTAAGTCCCACACTGTGAACCCAAACCAATTCAATGCATTGAGTACACATTTCAAATAGAAAATTGGTGGTTTTTGTTTTGGACACTTGTGCCGTCTAGCACATATATGCATGCATGAAGAATCTGTTTTGTGGTTTAAGATTTCAATATTAACTTCTTCTGATTCAAACACTATTTATTAAAAAAACATTTTTTAACTTAGAATAGATTCATCCAAGAGTTTCTTGCCACTAACTTTCTTTTTGGTTGTTTGTACCAGAGATTCAACTTCAGATACCAGAAAAACTTGCATTAGTGGGAGAATGGATGAACCTCTTCATTCTGCTATGTGTTTGGTTGTGTGGTGGAGGAACGTTTATTGAAATGATATTTTCACAGAATGGTACAAAAATAATGACGTTAGGTGGCGCATGTTTTCTGCTTTCATGATAATACCAAAGTATGCAGCAAAAGAAAAACTCACCACACATTGATGAACAAGTTCATATCATGCATCAAAGTAAAAGAAAACATGTCATTAATATTTGTAAGTAAAGATCCAGAGTCAAAACCAAATCCAATACAAAACTCTCATCACATATTCACACAACTTTTCTACATGTGTTAACATAATTAAATCCTCTGACAGACACAAAACAGAAACAAAATATTAAAACCAAAACACAGCCAAAGAGAAAACTGACACACTTTATTATATCCTCTATGGCTATCTCTCTCTCTATTTCCCTATCTCCTTTCCATAATCAACTCAAAAACCAAAAGAGCTATCACAGTGTATTCTGCTCTTCCACTCTTTTATTGTTCACTTGCCTTCAATATCTCAAACAAGTGCAGTGTGACTTTTACTTGAATTCTCCACCACTCTCTCCCTAACTTTAGTAGCCTGCAATAATAGCAACATCCAAGTACAATAATTTCATGTTAGCTATATATTCGGGTGATGTCTCACCAACCTTACAAAATCAGCGTTTAACCTAAGGGTTGTATTCACATTTACACCGTAAACTCGTCTTATTGCGAGATTTCCAACAAAAGACTCGTATTTACACTATAATCTTGTCTTATCTCTGATCGGATGTGAGATTTTCAACAAAAGAATTGAGATTATGCATGCGAGAAAAGTAAGACTAACCTCTTTCTGCCAATCTGTTAGTGCTGTTACGATGGCAAGAATAATTACTTGTACAATAGAGCCTGATAGAGTTCCTATCCAAAGGCCCTTGGCATTTAGCTGTAGATGGAAACCCAAAAACAAACCTATAGGAATTCCCACAAGATAGTAGGCTCCCAGGTTCACGTAAGCACCTATTTGCTGAAATCCTCCACCTCTCGCTACCCCTACACACGTTCATCGATAGATATAGATGCAACAATCAACAATGGTGTTTTGTTTTACATAAATATAAATATATATACACAGAAGAAGGAGATTTTGAAGTGACCAACCAGAAAGTGCTCCGATTAGACTGTCTGCACTGACAGACACACAGAGGAGAGGAGCTATGCTTGAAACATAATCCACAACTTCCATGTCATTGCTATATGCGTATCCTAAGATATGTCGGCAACTGAAGAACACTGTGCTCACAATAACTGCCTCTGCAACCACAAGAATCACAACCACACGCACAGCACCTTTGGCTGTTTTTGGATTTCCTGCACCTAGTTCATTTGAAACCCGAGTGCTGCAAAACAAACACCACAGATTACAAAGTATGTTCTTGATGACAAAGATTTTCGTTTTCTGTTCAAGAATTACTCACTGAAAGAGACAATGTTTTATTTACTCTAGCTTAAATGAAAAAAACCGAACCTTGCAGAAGCTCCAACAGCGTAAGGAACGAAGTAGTGTAAGGTAGTAGCATTAAGGCTGCAAGGGTGTGATAAAAGTCAGAAGAAGATGAAATGAGAGTTATTAAAGGAAGAGAAATTGATTCCACCCACCAGACTGAGAGTACTGCGGTTTCAAGCTGGGGATTAGGCAAAAGCCCTGCAAGTAAAGTTAGCACCTCAAAAGACCACCATTCAAAACTGCAGAGATCAGTGAAAAATGCAATTAGCAGAGAAGAAAAACAGATGAAGAAAAAGCATTGATTGATGCAAAGTCATATATTTACCAAAACATGAGTCCTGAAGGGATAGCTAATTTCAAGAACTCTGGAATGCAAAGTAAAGCACTACAAGAAAACACAATCCTGGTTTTTTGACAAGCCGGGGAGTAGAGCATGTAAATTGCAAGCCAAACCACATTCAACCAATAAGAAACTCCAATGGCTAACGCAGCTCCAACGTGTCCTAGCCCCAACGCAAAAACCAGACCCCAACAAATAGGAACATGCAAACACAGTGAGGTAATTGAGCTGAAAACCATGGGAAAGATCATACTCTGAGTCTGGAAGTACCGAGTGAGAGCCTGAAGAACAGCATGCCCAAACAGCGCTGGCATGAGGCATATGCAGTACTCACAAGCAGCACCAGAAATTTCAGGGTCTTGACCAAACACCATCAGTATTTTATCAGTGAATATCCACACCACAGATATGGGGACACAAACCAATATCAGAGTCACTGTGGCACACCATGTGTAGTTCCCAAACTTTCTATACTCCTCTGCACCGTACATTTGCCCGCACAAAGTTTCCAATGCACCAGACATTCCCAACTGCAATGCAACACAACACAAACACACGAACGTTTCAAAACACAGACATAAACACCGGACTTTGTTTTGTGGCATCAACAATAATACTCTCTCACTCACTCACTCACACACAAACACAAATATGATAAGGACAGTTTTCAAGCTCTCAACTTTCAACCCTTTGCGTAGATCCAGTGTCAAAAGCAAGGTTATATCAACCAAACTGAACAACCAAGTTAAGAAAAATGAGAGAAATAAAAGAAAAAAGGGTGCATTGAATCAAAAGCAAGGTTATATCAACCAAACTGAACAACCAAGTTAAGAAAAATGAGAGAAATAAAAGAAAAAAGGGTGCATTGAAGCAGAAAGAGAGTGGTATTTATTTACAAGGACACTGAAACCGGTAACTTCAGCAAAAGAGGTGGCAACAGCAACCCCGGAGAAGGAAACCAGTGCTCCGAGATGTCCCACCATCATGAGTGACACAACCTGCAGAAGGTACTGTGAAACCGTAACAGCCACCATTGGAGCCGCCATGGAGCTTATCCTCTTAAGCTCTTCCCAGAATGTACTCTCCGATGATAATGATGCTACTTCTTCTTCTTCTTCACCACTCTTTCTTAGCAGTGGTGCTGCCATCTCCTTATTCATCATCTCCCTAGAATTTTCCATGGTTTGAAAAATGTTTGAATGTTGTTCGTGCCAAAGATGTTCTGCAAGGAGAGATATATATATATATATATATATATATATATAGGAGCGAAAGTGGTGCTTCTTTCTTCCTCCTCTTTTTACCAAACCACCAGTGCTTCATTTATTTATGGTCAAACATGCTCAGCCACTCCGAACTGCAAATAAAGCAATTCATGCTTCATGAACCAAAATAATAAGACAAAAACAACTCTTTACATAAGTAACCTATCCACAATATTCTGTATCAGGAATTAACTATCGTCAGAAGATAAAGATAAAAGAAGAGAAGATAAAGATAAAAGAAGTAACTACCGACTAAAGCAATAATTTATGTCAATTATTTATGTCATCATAGTATTTAACAGGTTTAATCGAATCATATTCACTTTTATTTAAATATATTCACTTTTATTTAAATATTTTAATTTGATACTTGTTTTTTAAAATGTGTTAATTCAGTTTTAATTTTTGAAAATATATTTCAATTATATTTTTTTCAGCAAAAAATTATTAACACATTGATATTTAAAATAACTTACAAACTTAAGTATCAATATTTATATCAAAATTGAATGGTAAAAATTATTTATTAAGTTAACGATTTTAGTAATTTTTATCTAAAAACATTCTGATTAAGATATTTTTTCAAAAATTAAAAATAAAGTAACACATTATTTTTTTAAAGTGAGTACTTTGAAATATTGAAATATTATAGTATAAACTAATTAAACTTATTTAATATTAGCTAAAAAGTTGCATGAAAGTGGCAAGACCATGTGCATTATAACAGGGGACAAACCAAAACCGTGATCGTTCCACCGCGTGCATTCCAATTCTACTTTCTAAGTTACTTCGATGTTACAGTTCTTTATCTGAAAATGATATATTAACAAAGTTTTTTCTTACAAACTCTGAGAAACTATCAATTTGAGTAAAAAAAATTACTTTTTTATTTTATTTTAGTTAAAAAAATAATCTATTTTAATTTTATTTATTTTATTTAGGGAAAGTTTGTGAACTTTGTCAAAATAATTTTTGTCAATAGATAATTTTCTTTCTTTATTTTGGTTATTACTGTAATCTGATTCAGTTATTGTATATGAAATATTATAGTATAAACTAATAAATAAAGGTGCAACTTTAATTTAGTAATTAAAAGGAATATTGAAGTCGATTTAATGTAATAGATTTGGTTAAGTTTATAAAATAAAAAACAAAGAAAAAAGTACTAGGACATGTCTGTTTGAATAATTATTTAAAGTCACAAAAATGAACTGAACCACATTTTGAAATGGACCCCAGTGTCCTACAACTTAGAAAAAATGTGCATATATCCTTTTTAAAGGAAAAAAAACATGTGCATTAATCCAAAAGGATACGATCTCTGGCATTTGTATGTATTTATGACGTAACCTTGTAACTTGTTATGACCACATAATTTAGATTTCGAATTTTCAATTATTATCAATTATGATATTCTTATAATCGATTTGGTTAGATATTTTTATCGTCACTAAACATTTTGATTTAAACTATAAAAATAAATTAATATAATTCTTTTAATCCAATAATATTAAAACAAATTATAGTTTATAGTGAAGACCAAATATTCAACCTCAAATAATAGAAAAACTTGCATGAGTGAAAAAATATGTATTATACACTTGTTTTGTTGAAATGTGATATTTGTTGACAACAAATTTACTTTGTGAATAAATTTATTTATCTATGTTGTTGTTATGTTATTCATATAAATAATAATATAATTTATAGACTCGACTTCCCACATGTGCTGGTTCCACATTGCCTTCTTTCACATATTCTTGGATGAAATGAAAGAGCACATCAATATGCTTGTTACTTTCATGGTTGACTGAATTCTTTGTCAACTTAATGGCTAATTTGTTATCAACTCATATCATCATCCTTCCTTTCTGTTTCATCTCCAGTTTGCTTAGAATATTTCTAAGTCATATTGCATGACATACACAGCATGATGTTGCAACATACTCTTGAATTCACATGTTGACAATGTTCTATGGGTTGCTCGTTTGAAAGCTAAGTGAATGTCACGTGGTTCATGAAAAATATATATCTGGATGTGATTTTTCGATCATCTACATCTCTACACCAATCATTGTTCGATGTAGTATAGTATAAGCCAAGTGATACCATTTCCCGAATATACCTTAGTATACGCTCTGACACCTTCTAATGTTTATAGTTCGACTCTTTCGTATACCGACTTATTATTCCAAGACTTAATAGTAAGCCCTACCTTGTACTTGTTAGATAACGAAGGCTTCCCACTAAGCTTTGCATCATGATTTACAAACAGTTTGCATCATGATAAATTCTCCATTGTTTTGAGTATTTTCACTTTCATATTAGCTAGCAATTCATCAATAGATAGTTTTCATTCATTTTTAATCCAATTCCATAATTGTATATTGTCTTAGAGTAGGTTTTATGCATCATTTTCATTGCATAGTGGTTATATACTACATTAGTTAGCTCAAAAGTAGGTAGATTTCGTCCAATTGCACTAATAAACACTCAATTTAAGTGCTCTCCTTGAATTAATATATGGTTTTCGCGCTATACTACATTAGTGAGGAAATCATTTTTGTATAAACTTAATACAGCTAAGAATTTATCAATCTCCATCAAAATCTTCAACCAAGTTGTTCCAACTGGCTTCATCTATTCAAACATCATAATTTACTATCATCTTCTAGGTTATTGGGTCTAACAATTTCAAGTGCAGTATTGGGTCTTTCATTAAGACCAAGTAACCCTTCTCTAGTCTCATGCTCAAAATGTTACTTTTGAGATTGGTACAGAGTACACATCTTGAATTTCTACAACTCGGCCATCCTTCTACAAGTACCGGATTGTTCCTCGACCTTTCATCGTAACCTTTGAATCATATCCAAAAGACAAGTACCCAACTTCTACTTTAGCCAGGTCCTTGAAGAAATGTTTTCTCTCCACATTGATGAGTGCAAATTTATGTCCTCATTTAATCTCTAAACTTAGCTTTTTATTTGAGTGTTTGTGCTTTCAAATACTATTTTATTTAGGACTTATTATAAAATGGCTAATTTAGTTTGGGATATAAAAATGTGTTAAAATTAATTTTTTATCTGCATAAATATTTTTTCTTTAATTACAGTGTACACTTACTTAAGTCTGCATTTTGATCTAGAGGGTTTGGTGCAGACTTAACTGGGATGCAGACTTATGAATATTATGAGTCATATAATAAACCCTATATTTATTGAACAAACAATCCACCCCAATGCAAAAGATGAGCAACCAGAAAGGCATGAAATGTAAAGGTCAAGTCTTTGTCTGAATGATCATCAACGCTTGGAGATTATTGCTTTGTTGGAGAAATCCAAACCAAAGTTCATGCGAAGTATTGCTCGACAATAAGAAGTTCATGAGAAAGTCATTCGAAACTTGATCCGAGAATTTTTTCTTTCCAAATACAGATTTATGTGAACTTAAATGAGTGCGAACTTAAACGAGTGTATACTATGTTAGAAAAAATAAAAGATATTTGCCAAATATTTTTAAAATATGGGCCAAATCTTTTAAATCTTTTAAAATCTCCAAAGCAACATAAATTGTAGATAAGTTTCTGGCCGAACTCTATAAAAGGAGACTTAAAGGAGACATTAGGACAATCCACTCTCTCATATAATTTGCGCAAACGCTTTCCTCCAAACACCTCATTCTTTCTTTTCTTTTATTTTCATCATGTTTTGTAACACTTCCATAGAATGCTAAACCTCTAACATTGGTTTCCTTGTAATTTCAAATAATGAATTTTGAGGTTTCAAGTAAGTAACAATTTATTTATTTATGAGAGTTTACTTTTTTTACCTTTTTATCTTGAGTTATACTTATTTCTTTTAAGATTGTTTAAGAATGATATTGAGAGTCAATTTTATGTATGGTACTTAACAAGAACTCGTGTTAATATTTAATTAGTAATTTTTTATGAGAGTAAAACAATATTCTTTTATATATGTATATACTAGAACATACAAAGGCGAATTAGAACATTTAGATTGTATATGGTGGAACAAAATAACTACTATTAGTTATTTTAATTTATATATGGAGAGAAACTAAAATAATTTATTAATGATATTCTAGTTAATTCAATATTTAACAACTGTGTGCTTAATAAAAAGATAGTCAAAAAATTGGAAATTTAATCATATACGGTGGAATGAAGAAAGTACAAATTAAATCTTAATCATATACAGTGGAATGAATAAGATTTTAAAAAATTAATTGAGTGGTTACTTTAATTAATTTAAGTTATCAAATTTTAAAATTAAATTGAATAACAATAAAAAATATAATTTGAAAAAAAAGGAAAATCAAAATAATTTTATATAATTGAATTAAATCCTTTAATCTATCTTGCATTTATTTATTTGTTTATTCTTATTTAATTGCACAACAATTCCCCTTATTTTTCTTTCAAACACCAAAATACCTATAAAGTTTCTTATTTTATTAGAATTATCTTTGTAGGAATTTAGGTAGTTTATCATTTAGTTTTATTTATTATTTATTTTCATTTAATGTGTGCATGGCATTCGAACACGTTTATTTTATTTATTCTTATTTGCACCATTTTTTTAATATTTTTTTATACTCTAACCCTTAAGTGTAGGTTTTATTAAAACTAATTTTAGTTTAAATCAATTCAATATTCGCTAATTTGAATTAGTTTTACCCTAACTAGTATTCTTGACTACTCACCAGGCAATACTGAAATTGTATTGAAAAAGTAGAATTAATTTGATAGCATTAATGACTGCATTAGTTAGCTGGTATGTTCTTTCTTTTCTGCATGCCTTCCACGACTTCTACAACCATGATCGTTTCCTTTACCTCCTCAACCTCTTTCGTTGTCTTGAGTGTTCTGAGTATAAAACGCCTTTTCTTCCTTAATTGTTGTTTTAATTTTTTGGAGTGTTTGTTCAAGGGACTCCACTTTCTTCTTCTTCTGCTACTCATGCATCTTAAGAGACCATGTTCTTCGATTGAAAGCACTGACAAGTCATTGGACTCTTCAATTGCACACACCATGTCCTTAAAATTATCGACAAACGACCTCAAAATCTTCTCCACAAATCTAATAGTAGGATTGTGTTTCTCATTTCCGTTGAGCTGGTTCGCCATGGTTTCTACACAAGTTTTGTACTTGATAATGTTAATTTTTACCATTATCTAAGTTATATTTTGTTAGCAAAATCAACTCTTCCATAGCTTTCAACCTACTTAATTCTCAATTTTACCTTACTTTTGTAAATAAATACATTTTAGGTTACATTGATATAATTTTACCACTAATCCCCATTTTTTGTATCTTTCTGTAGACAGGAAGCTTTGTTCCAAAACCTAGACAAGTGAGTGACCCGGAGTAGCAAGGAAAAGATAAAAAATGTTATATAATGGAAGAAACAGTAACCATTGGGCGACACAAGGCTAGAGTCAGGCGCCATTCCAGTGGCTCACTGCCTGGCGGCACTTGGAGATCGTCAGACGGTACACGCAGATCTTCAGCACTGGTTTTAGAGGTCGTGCTTGGTGATGAGAGACTTCCACCAAGCTCCACTTTTCATTGATGTGACAAGTTAACCCTATTTCTTCGTGTTTTTGTGAGGGAAACTCATCTTGGACGTTTTAGAGCTCGAACAACACGATTTGGAGTGCTTGGAGGACTATTAGGGTTTGTGGGAACTCTCCCTTCTTCCTCTTTGTATCTCATTCATCTTCCACTTCCATTTTTGTAAGCTTGTGCTCTCCATGACAATGGAGAGCTAAACCCTTTTTGTTGGGGGTAGATATAGCCATTGAACTGTCATGTATTTGTGAATGTTTTGAATATATATATATATATATATATATATATATATATATATGCTTCTTCCATTAATTGCTAGTATCTTTGTTTCTTTACTTAAGGCTTGCTTTGTTTTAACCATTCATTGCATGATATTAAGGTCATTAGGTATTGGAAAATAACTCTTGAAACCTAGACTTGGAACAAGATACCTAATGAAACTTGTATCTAGGAATGGAGTTTGACCCATTAGTTGTCTTAAACCCTAGTTCATAAAGTGGGTTTACTTATTTAAAGATTCAAGGAATTAACTCGTAATAAGAAAACCTAGGCTCATTCAACTAAGGGATTAGGGCTTAAGTAAAGTTGTGGATTGACATTAGTAATTTAATGGAGAAGAGTTTTAATGTTTTATATGCATGAGAGTGAAGTCGATGAAATCTAATCCCAACAATATCAATCCATTGCATTTCTAGTCTTTTCCATATTCTAGAGTTTCAAATATTCAAGTTCACCTTTTAGTTGTTTATGCAATATTTACTTTATTGCACAAAATCCAAATTATTGATTCATTCTTTAGTTTAAATTAGTTATTAATTACACGATTATTTAGTATACACAAGTCTCTTGGAAAACGATATCCCGATTTTATCGGTTACTACTTACGCAACTTGGTACACTTGCTAAAGTCTTAACAGTACTCATCTACTCTTTTAATCTCTTTCATCTTCATGTATTCCAACTCGCGCTTGAGTATTTGAAGTCAGACCTTCTTCACTCGATCATCTTCCTTATATGCCTTCTCCAATATATATTATGCTTCTTTTGCATATTTTGAAATTGCAATCTTCTCATAGTCAAACTCATGAACAACACATGCAAAGTTGCTACGTTCTTCATACGCGCTACTTTCAACGCATTCATTTGGGCATTCGACCATTCGTGGTGTTTGTTGGTTCTTCGTGACCATTTTCCACCACTTCCCAGTTGTCTTGGGAGCCAAGAAGAGCCTTCATGTAGAGACTCATATTGTAATAGTTGACCGCATTTGTCAACTCGAGGAAAGGCATTGTTTGTAAGACTGACCATCTCACTCTCTCTTTTACAAACACTTAGAAACTTAAACTCTTTGGCTCTGATACTAACTTGTTGGCAACACTGTTTGTAAGACTGACCATCTCACTCTCTCTTTTACAAACACTCAAACACTCAAACTCTTTGGCTCTAATGCCAATTTGTTGGCAACAAATTTACTTTGTAAATAAATTGATTCATCTATGTTGTTGTTGTGTTATTCATGCAAACAACAACGCAATTTATTCTCACACATTCCTGGTCATAGTACTCAAAACAGATAAAAGTGTCTAAAACTGGCTAACTCATTAACTACATATAAGACAACAAATAATATATTAACTACCCACAACGGTTAATACATTTAAGTTTATTTCTAACCCAACAATATCATTGTTGAGACACTCATTCTTATATTGTATCATTCAACAAAAAGTAAACCTTTTCATTATGGTATTGTTTTGTTGTTTGGTGGAGGTACATTTATAAAAATAATATGTTCATATAATAGTACAAAAGTAATAACTTTAGACAACACATGTTTTCAACTTTTATCATATAATACTAAAGCAAGAAGCAAATGAATGATTTATCACACATTATCACTACATTCATATCATACATCAAAGTAAAAAAGAAACATGTTCATTAATTTGATTATTTGTGCATAAACATCAGCCAGAAGCAAATCCAATACAAAACTCTCATCACATATTCACACAACTTGTTTACATGTGTTAACATAAATAAATCCAATGACAAACATACAACAAAAGCAAAACACAACCATAGAACTATAGAGAAAGTTGACACACTTGAAAATCCTCTATGTTATCCCTATTTCCCTATATTTCCACAATCAAATCAAAAACCAAAAGTGTTAGGACAATGTATTGTCAGTTCTTCCACTCTTTTATTGTTCACTTGCCTTGAATATCTCAAACAAAAACAGTGTCAGTTTTACTTGAGTTCTCGACCACTCTTTCCCTGGCTTTAGTTGCCTGCAATAATAACAACAACCAAGTACAATAATTTAATATCAACTATCTATTCAGGTGATGTCTTACTATTATTTGCAACATGCATTCCATGCATGCAAAGAGTCTAAAAATGAAAGAGCATAGATTTATGCATGTGAGAAAACTAAAACTAACCTCTTTTTGCCAATTTGTTTGTGATGTTATGATAACAAGAATAATTACTTGTAGAACAGACCCTGATACAGGCCCCATCCAAAGCCCTTGGGCATTTAGTTGTAAATGAAAACCTAAAAACAAACCCATAGGAATTCCCACAAGATAGTAGGCTCCTAGGTTCACGTAAGCCCCTATTTGTTGAAATCCTCCACCTCTCGCTATCCCTACACATGTTCATAGATATACATGCAACAATCAACAATGTTGTTATAATGTGTATAAATAAATGTGTATATGTGTGTGTGTGTGTGTATTTGTAGTTACATAGAAGAAGAAGAAGAAGAAGATGATGATGATTTTGAAGTCACCAGAAAGTGCTCCATTTAAACTATCTGCACTGAGAGACACACAAAGGATGGGAGCCATGCTTGCAAGATAATCCACAACTTCTATATCATTGCTATAGGCATATCCTAATACATGTCGACAACTAAAGAAGACTATGCTCATAATGATTGCCTCTACAATCCCAAGAATCACAACCACACGAACAACACCTTTGGCCGTCCTTGGATTCCCTGCCCCTAGTTCATTTGCAACCCGAGTGCTGCAAAACAACCACCATGTCAATTTGTGGGATGATGTAACAAGTAAAAATAAAGAAAGGATAAACCAAGAAAAACACAGAAAAATCAGAATATGTAATGACCAATGACTAGTGGCAATAGATGTGCATGATCAGAAAAAAAAAAAAAAAACATAAATTAATG
>Ga0214545_1009767_pt1 | contig 14379 bp, 9 predicted proteins | sample CNSS4metaG_FD_160064 | JGI IMG/M metagenome (GOLD analysis project Ga0214545, IMG submission 160064) | Root nodule microbial communities from cowpea collected in UCLA plant growth center, Los Angeles, California, USA - CNSS4 | ecosystem: Host-associated > Plants > Roots > Nodule | place: USA... | reverse complement strand
TTGAGAGACATAATTACTAAAAAAAAGTATGATGATCGAGTTACAATTAAAAATCCTCTATAAAAAATCACATAATACATTACTTGCTCTTCTATATTCATAAAAAATGGATATACAAAAGGGTAATGAGATAAAAAAAATGGCTAAATATTAAACAATTATTGCACTACCAAGTGAGACAAAATAAATAATAAGTTTCTGTTTAACTTTTTTTTATTCAATAATAGAAGAAAGAAGAAATCAGGTAAGGATGAGAGATGAGTACAATACGTAAAAGAACTCAAAAAACAATGTGAAGAGAAAATAAAAATTATCTTAACAATTTTATTTTATTATATTCAATTTTATATTGTACTATTTATTAACATTAAATGTTGTACTTTATAAAAGAAATAAAAAATACCTAATTTAATTTTCATTAATTTTCGATACACTATTATCTAATTTAATGAAATAATTATAATTTAAAAAATATAATTTAAAAGTTCTAAGAGTATATAATTTAAAAAAATTTTAAAAAGTAGGAGGGGGTTCGTGGCCCCGCCTGCCCCATTGTGGCTCCGCCGCTGCCTATCCGGATAAATCGAGTCTAGTTGGATTGAATTAAATATGTTCTATGGAGTTTGTGCGAATAAATGAAAAGTTTTGTATGTGCAAAAAGGAAATAGTATTTCATTATAACTGAAATATTTTATGTAGTTAGCCTACCGTCTTTGTTTTTCTGTCTATTTGTTGTTGTCTTCCTCCTTTGCTATGGTTACTATTATGAAAATTATCAACTACGCACTTAATTTTATACAATTAATATGACAATTATAAATTTATTTTGCCAAAAACATACCAAATACATCAAAAAATATATATATATATATATATATATATATATATATATATATATATAACAACATAACTCCAATAATAAGAGATAGTATTAAATGATTTGATATTTACATTACTTTTACTGTTTTTAAAAAAAAAAATTAAAAGTTTTGTTTCCTCAACGATGTCTATAACTCAAATATTTTTTTTCAATTTATAAGAATATTTACACTACTTTTTTCTATTTGAGACCAGGTACTACTAATAAATAATATCATTACATGAGATGTTTCAATTCAGAATATGGGAATTACAAGAGTTCGGGTTTTCCTGCTGGGAAATACAACCCTAGGTGTTTCGTTTCACTTCCCAAGGCTTAGGTTCTCATGGCATGCGCATCAAATCCAATGCAAAAGTAAATTCTTATCAAAGGATTTGATACCTTAGTCAGTGAGTTGTTCTATAAGAAACTGAAGCAGCTATGTAACCTTGAGCTATTCTCAACCATGGCTGATAGGATCAGCAGTTTGCCGGACTCAATCCTGTGTGACATTCTATCTTCTCTTCCAACAAAAGAAGTAGTTGCAACCAGTGTTCTCTCCAAGCGCTGGATCCATCTATGGCGTTCAGTTCCCTCTTTCTATTTCGACTACAATCCCATATACTCCTGTGATTATGACAAATACAAAGAGGCATACACTCATTTTCTTCAATCGGTGGACTCTTTTCTGCTTTCGCGTGATAGAGAGCAACCCCTCCATAGATTTCGCCTCACATTTCACTGTACCCTTGAACACACCCTATCTATCAAGACATGGATTACGGCTGCAGTGAGTGGAAGAGTTCGACACCTCGACATCTATTGTCATCGGGGCATTGTCATGCCAACTGTGTTTAGCTGCAAAACTCTTGTAGTTCTCAAGTTGAATTTGATAACAGTGGAAGATTTTTCCTTTGCTGATTTACCCTTGCTTAAAATCTTGTACTTGAACTCTGTTAGTTTACCAAGATATCTGGATCTTTCACAGATTCTCTCTGGGTGTCCTAATCTTGAGGACTTGGAAGTCATGGATTTGGCTTGCGAAACTAAAGGAAAGTTTAACCGTTTGACAAAGTTGGTTAGAGCCAGCATCCATGAAATCTTACTTCCACTGGAAATTTTCAAGGATGTTGAAGTTTTGTTCTTCGATGGGGTAATGCATGTGAGATTTGTTTCTTATTACTCTCCATTTCGAAGGAAAAAAAGGATTTCTTATGTTTTGATATCATTTTGTATGTCTTGCAGATGTATCAACGGAACGTGGACCTGGATTTTGACTTTCAAAATTTAGTTCAACTTGAATTGGTTTTGCATGCGAACGAGGATTGGCTTCGGGTCTTGAAAGTGCTCGAACATTGTCCCAAACTTCAAAGTCTTGTCATTTGCGTTTTTAAGGTTTAATGATTTAAGCTTTTCAAGTATGAATTTCCTTATTATCTTTTCTTCAAACATAAGTATTAATATAGTTTTTATTTTTGTTGTTTTCAGATCTTTCTTCCAATATTTTTAGCAGGCTATGAACAATATGCTTGGCCATATCCACAAACTGTTCCTGCGTGCATTTCATCACACCTTAAAACCTGTTGTCTCAAAAAGTATAGTGGTTCTATAGATGAGTTTCAATTTGCAAGATATATTTTGGAGAATGCGAAATATCTACGTACCATGAAAATATGCAGTATTGGGGAAAAAATTGATATGATAAGAGAGTTATCCTCATGCATGAAGAGCTCAAATACTTGTACACTTGATTTTGAATAGTGCAGGATTGTTTCTTTTTGTTTGTCTTTTTGTTGGTAACTGCAAGTATGTGGACATGTTTGTCAATTAGTCAAGTCTACTTTTCTTCACCAAATGAAAGTTTGTCACAATTTATCGGTTTTTGTTGTCTTGTTAATGAAAATTTATTGTCGTTTTTGGAATTCAAAGTTCATATTTGTAATATCTAATGATCTTCATTAAATTAGGAAAGGAATATTGAAGAATTTCCGTGGAAGACAGTAATTTGTAATCAATGTGATAATATTTTTTATTTGCCGATGAAGAAAAATTTATCATAAGCATTTATAAAGCGGAAGATATTATATGGATTCTTGCTTGTACTTTTCATTCTAGAGGATTTTAAATTGTATATGAACAATGAATCAATGTGAAGATATTCTTTGCACACCTCTTCACCGCCATCGCTCTCACACACCTTCAATCCCCTCAGGTCCTTCATCGGTCACCACGGAATCGCTAGCTTTGCCAAATCCAATGACCACATCGTTCCACAAAGTGATCTGCATACTCTCGAGTCTAAGAACAGTGCGATTAGAAGAAGCCCGCCTCTAGGCGACATAGCGATTCCTAGCATTGAGCCATCGATCTCCGGAAGCCATGTTCGTTGTGGAAACCAATCGATGAAACACATGGTTCATGATCAATGAATCTACTCTGGATCCAAGACACTTCCAGGAGAGGCAATATTTTTTTTATTTGGGTTCTTTTGATATTACTAATTATATGTATTCTTATTTTATAATTGTTGGTGTGCAATATTTTTTTATTAACAAAAGTAAATATATTAAATAAGGGTAATTGTAGTATATTTGTTAGACCTAGGTTATGATAGGGAATTTGAACAAAACACAAAAGTCACAGAGGATATGATATTAACGGGGCAAGCGCGGTTAATATTGTTGAATAAGTATTTGTCATATATATATATATATATATATATATATATATATATATATATATATATATATATACGTTATATATGTATTAGTTATATAGGTACCTGTATATTTCTTTTAAAATTTACGAATATTTGTGAGTATTTATAAAAATAAATTTAATATTTAATAACATATTTTAACTATAAATTTAAATAAAATTACAATATATAACATTTATAAATTTTATTATTACTTAGTTCAATTTAATTTTCGAATTGTTTAAAAGAGTTCAATTTAATTTTCTTTATTAGATTGGAGTTAACACTGTATCCATACAGAACAAGTGTCAAGATGTGAAAATTTTTAATTTTTTTTCTAAAAATTTATAATTTGTCACATGTTAGGTTACTCGTGTCACATGGCAGTTTACAGTCGTAACACGTGACAATGATAATAGTTATTTTCAATTTAGGTCCTCTATTTAAAGTTTTGGTTCAATTTAGTACACATATTATTTAAAACCGATCCAATTTTATTTTTTCTAATTTAAGATCAAATTAGTCAATAAATTTAATTATAACTTATATATACATGTTAAATTTTTTGTTTTTTAATTTATACATCAAATCATTACACTTAAATATTCAAATTATTTTATTTTTTACATTAAATTTTAGTGATAAAAAATGTTATACTTATATAAAACAATATAGTTATCCACTTTTTTTTTTTTCAAAATAGAATAACATTGTCTCTCTCCAATTCAAGACCAAATCTATTATTTGTATAAATGTTATACTAATATTTTTTTATTAAAAATAATTTTTAACATATTATATTATTGTATATTATTAACCCATATTTTGTCAATGTGAGCACTAAATTTTAATATAAATATTACTACTTAATTTTTTAAAAATATTTATATTTAATTAGTTTTAATCTTATAAAAAATATATTATAAAAATATATTTCAATTATTAAAAAAATCCTAACAAAATTGAATTAAAGACACAAGTAAGAACTAAATTGAAATAATGATATACAGATAGGGATTAAATTGAAATCAGAACAATGACATTTGGTATACGTGTGTCACGTGTCACAATAGGAACTTGACACGTGGCAATAAAAAACTTTTGTAAAAAAAATTAAAAAATATAAAAAATCAGAGAGTGACACATGGCGTGTCATTAACCGCGTTAATTATTTTGTCCAAAACAACCTAATTGAAGCACTTTTCAAAAATAGGGACGCAATTGACATTTTTTCAACAACGAGTACCAAATTAACATACCCCTACTAAAATGAGTACCATCCATATCCAAGTAATTAAACCAAATATCAAATACAGCTGGAACATTGGCTACTACATTAGGGAACATTTGTAACTGGATATTTTGTTGAGCTAGTAAGTTTCTTCCTAACAATTCTGTTGAATTAGATTAGTTTCTTTTTTTTTTTTTATTTTAAAGTTTGTTATAATAAATGTTGAACTCGTGTAAATAATGAATAGTAGGATTGGGATGTAGAATTTTTTTTTGTAATAAATAAGTAAATAAAGAATAATTTTAAATAAAATAGATAATTAAAATATTGGTTATCATATGAATGAAAAATAATTAATAAATATTTTAGAATTTTTAAAAATTTAAAATATATTTTAAACATTTTTTTGACAATTTTTACTTATTAAAGTATGATATATTTTGTAGTGATTTTTAACTATCAAATTATGATATATTTTTTGACAAATTTAGATACCAATATACAAAGTAAAAGATTATTGATAACTAAAATAGTTATTATAAATAAAAAATTATAATTGGTGTCTAAATTTATTTCTAAATTTAGCTATCAGGGTCTTAGCTACCAAAGGAGATTGGTTACTAAACATTAGTTACTAAGTTTTTTTTACCAAATAAATTAGTCTCTAATCAATTAGTGATAAATGTAATGACCAATTATAAATTAATGTAGTGACCAATTATAAATTTTTAATCATAATAATAACTATTTTAGTAATCAATAATTTTAAATTTTTAAATTGGTATCTAAATTTTTAACAACTTTTGATCATTAAAATTACTTATTAATGGGACATTTTCTTTTAGTGAATAAGAATGAATTTTATATCGATTTTTAGCCGCTACTATTTTCCTTGTTTACAACAATATCGACGTTTAAAATATTTTTGACAACAATAATTGTTTTTGACTTGTGTAGTTTTGACGGTTATTTTAATAGTCAAAAATTTAAATTGTGATGATTTCACTCCTAAAATTTGTATTTTAAACTTCACAACTATATTTTTTTTGCAGTGATAGTTTATGTATTAAGAAAACCATTTCTTAGAAACAGAATAAAAAATAAAAAAGGTATAAAAATAATTAAACAACAACAGGAAAGAATAAAATTATATAGATACTAGCGAACACACAAGCGCTGTCGCGCATGTGTATTTGCATTTTTTAATTTTCAAGAAATTAGAGATTAATAACAAATATAAAATTTTTAAAATAGTTGTTAAATATAAATTAAAAAAAAAGATATGTAAAAAAAAATTTAAATAATTATTTAAGACAAAAGAGAGGAATGATTAAAAGAAAAATAAGATATTGTAAAAAGAAAAATGATTAAAAGTAAATTATTTATAAAATAATTAATTTTTAAAATAACTAAAGATAAAACGGGTATTATGAAATGTGGACATAAAAAGAGGAATCCTCTTTATTGTTATAGATGTAAAAAGAAAATTTAAATAATGATTTAAGTCAAAAGAGAAGAATGATTAAAAGAAAAATAAGATATGTAAAAAGAAAAATGATTAAAAGTAAATCATTTATAAAATAATTAATTTTTAAAATAACTAAGGGTAAAACGGGTATTATGAAATGTAGACACAAAAAGAGGAATCTCTATAAAATAGATATAGATTTATAACAATATATAAAGAGGATGATTCCCCCTATTTTTTTCATATTTCATAATATCAATTTTATCCTTTAAAATATAATTATTTATTAATTTTTTTAAAATTAATGGTTATTTTTACTTATTTTCTATAAAATTGTTTTTCTTTTTTTCTTCTTTTTTTAATTCATCAACAATTAATTTCTCTATTCATTTCACTTTATTTTTAATAAATATAAATTTATTTTACATATTGACTTAATAACATTATACTATTATCACATATTAACACTATTAACATATTATCATTCATATCTAAAAAAAAATGTATGCACACATACGCTATTGTGCCTGGGCACTAGTATATATTAAAAGGTGTTATTTTGAAAAGGTTTTGTTAGTTTAAAATTTAGTTATATATCCCAAAATTGGTGTATTTTGAATATTTTGCTCATCGTAAAAAGAAGTTTGAATTCCATAAACATTACAAAATTTTGAAACTTCAGAGTGCTCCTAAACAGTTCTGGACAATAAAAATGATGAAGGGTCCTCTGATTAGGTGAAGAAAGCAGAATAATTTGATAAACCTGTACACATTCTTGCAGTTTCTCACATAAACACAAACAAAAAGAAACAATTCTCCTTAACTATTTAATTGAGAGTGTACAGGTATTTGAGCTCTTCATGCATGAGGATAATTCTTTTATCATATAAAGTATTTTGTCATCAGTAACATTACTCTCAGGGCAGATTTGAATTTTCATGGTGCGTAAATATTTTGCATTCTGCAGAATATATCTTGCAAACTGAATCTCATCGATAGACCCCTCGTAAATTCCAAAATCACAGGTTTTAAGGTACATTGAAATGCACTGTGGGATCGGTTGTAGGCCTGGCAAAACTGCTCCTTCATCATTTTTCTGATAACAACAATCATAGAATAATCATAGAGTTATATTAATGGTAATATTTGAAGAAAATAATATAAAAACAAAACTCATACCTGAAAAAGCTCAAATCGGTAAGACTTAAAAATGCCGAGCACAAGATTTTGAAGCTTGGGACAATGCCTTAGCACTTCCAATACCTCAAGCCATTCTTTCCTATACACAAAATTTATTTCTAATTGAACTAAATTCTCTAAATCAAAACCGAGTTTCAGTGGACAAAGCTGCAAGAGATCGAAAATAATGTCAAAACATCGTAAATCTTTTTTTTTTTCTCTTTTTAATAGAAAATAGAAAGTAGGCTTAAATAGTCATTTGATCCTAATTTTGGCCAAACTTTTCCAATTTGGTCCTACTTTTAAAATTGTTTTCAATTTGATATTACATTTCCTTAATTTCATTCAATTAGACAATCTTAAATCACAAAATTAAACAAACCCTACCTCCGCGATGAAGATATGCAAATCCTCCGAGACAAAATCTTCACATAATGAAAAACAATCTTTGATGGTGGGTCACACAAAACCTCTAAAATCTCAAATTCAAAGAAATTCTCAAATTCTAATCAATCCCTAAACCTAATTCGACAAATTATAAACCCTAAAACTCTCTAATTAAAATTAGAAGGTCAGCATAGTAAAATAACGGTTACATCATTGAAGAGAGTGTTCCATGTCACTATTGATCACGTTGCTTTAACTATTTAGACAGGATTAAGAAAAAGAATCTAATAAAATAAAATTAATGAAATGTAAGACCAAATTGAAAACAATTTTAAAATGAGGACTAAACTGAAAAGAATTGATCAAAACTATGATCAAATGACTATTTAAATCTAGAAAGTAAAAACAAGCAAATATCAGGAGCATTACCGGATATATGATCAAATCTTCAACATTTTGAACAATTTCCAATGGAAACAAATGTCCAAGAGTCCTGACTCTGACCAATTTGGGCAATCGGTTGAACTTTACTTTAGAAGGATCAAAATTTATATTCTTGACTTCCAAGTCCTCAACATTAGGACTCCCAGAAAGAAGCAGCGAAAGACCTACATCTTCTGAAAACAAAACAGTATTCAAATGCAAGATTTTGAGCAAGGGCAAATCGACGCAGGAAATATCTTTCACTGTTACATAGCCCAATTTGAGAACCACAAGAGTTTTGCATCTGAACACCATCGAAGGCATGACAATCTTCTGATCCAGATTGAGGTCGAGGTGTTGAACCCTATTTCTTCCAGTCACTGCATACTCGATCCATTCCTCAATCCATGTCGAGATCGAGGTCTTGATGCCTACAGTGTTCATAAGAAACGTAGAGCCACATCTGAGGCGAAATTTGTGGAGGGATCGGTTTGAATCACGCGAAAGCAGAAAAGAAAACACTGAGTGAAAAAAGTGATAGCAGTCTTCTATGTGGTTTTTGTCATAATCCATACGGTAGGAGAAATCGAAGGAGGGAACCGAACGAAAAAGAAGGTTCCAGCGTTTGGAGAGAACGGTGGTTGCAACAACTTGTTTTGTGGGAAGAAAAGATAAAATGTATAAAAGGATATCATCTGGAATACTACTGATCATGTCAGCCATGGTTTACGATACCAGGATTGAAGACACTTGCTTCAGCTTTTTATAGAAATAATTCACTGCTCAAAATATTATAAAATATCTTCGATATAATATATCTATAGTTAATATATAATAAGATAATAGCTACTTATTATATTATTAGATTTTAAGAATGTTAAATTTTGTGATATGATAGTTAGTTATATAATATCTGTGAAAATAATACTTCACTATATTTTAGTTATCAAATTTGTTTATCTATAATTTTGGAACTTTATAATTACAATATTCTAGGGGAGAGGATCTTACATAAATGTTTGGGTTAAATATATTTTGGATCCTTCAAGTTTTAGTAAATTTTGTAATTAGTTTAATTTTAAAATTTTATACTAATTTAGTCCTTTCTCTTTAAAGATGCGTGAATTTAGATTTTCTTACTAGATTTTGTTAAGTTTATTTGACAATTTATGATAATATTTGAGTTAACATTGAAACGAAATTGTGTCAAACGGTGCAAACAATTTAAATACTATCATAAAATACGCTTGAAACGTGAGATAAACTTAACAAAATTTGGTTAAAAATATTAAATTCACACATTTTTTAGAAATGAAGGACTAAATTGGTTAAAATTTTTGAAAAATAACTAATTCTAAACTTCACTAAAATACGAGAGACTAAAAACATATTTAACCCTAAATTTTTTATACAAAATTCAGATAATTCTCATTTTATATTATTTAAGTATTATACATATTTTTTAAATTCATGCTAATTTGAGCATCGTAGAGATATATGATAAAATCTGATAAAGGCAATATAAAATTATTTCAGAAGAAGGCTTTACATGCCGCGAGAATATAGACGTTAGAAATTGAATGGGAAAACCGAGGGTTGTATTTTAGAACAATTTATCTATACCAATATATAAAGGGATTCCTTTTTTGCGTCCACATTTCAAAATACTGATTTTACCTTTTAAATATAATAATTTATTAAATTTTTTAAAATTGACCGTTATTTTTACAGGCTTTTTCTAAAATCCGCTATTTCTCATTCTTCTTTTTTTTCTTTATTTATTAATGATTATTCTGTCATCTGTTCTAATATATTTCATTTTATTTTCAATAAATATAATTTTAGTTTATATATTAACTTAATAACATTACAGCACCTACTGATATAATATCCTGCATATTTAAAAAATATATACAGATAGCCACGATAGTGCCTTTGTATATGCTAGTAATAATAATATACTTTTACTTTTATGTTTTTTTAATATTAATTTATTAAATTAAAAAAAGATTGAGTTATATTTTAGATCCAGTTAGGAAACAACACAATGATTTATTTTTGTCTTCTAAAAGTAGTTATTAGATTAATTTAATATGTTACTATCTCTTATTATTTTTCGTTGGGGCTGTTTTTCTTATTACTAGTTATATGTAATCTTCTATAATTGTTGTCAATAAATATTTTCCTTATCGATAACATTTAAGTACTTGGTATATTTGTGGTAAAATAAATTTATGATTTCAAAATCAGTTGTATAAAATTAAGTGCGTTGGTGATTATCTTTTATTTTTAAAAAACTTACTTATATTGTATATACAATATTGTATTGTATTCTGATAAATCAGATTATTTAATGATTGAAATAGGTAATTTATTTACATGAGTGAGTGTACAAAGACTAGTACTTCATAATAATTAAAAATATTAAATCAAATAAAAAGTAATTGATTTAAAAAATATAAAATATATTAAAAAATAAAAAAATATGTTTTCATTTTAACAAAGAATGTTGTAATTTTAAGTATATAAAAATAAAATAAAATAATATCCGTAATTTAAAATAGAGATATTTATTTCATTGAAAAGAACTTAGTAATATATATATATATTATTTTTATGTAATTATATTTTATTATATTTTTATAATAATATTAATAATGGATAATAGAAATATAAAAATAATAATAATAATTGTGACGTCCCATTTTAATATATTACACTACTAAATAAAATATCACACAGTTATAATAATGAGAAGCACTCAGATGAACATAAACGTAGAAAAGGTAAATGTTACAGTCATCCGGAATTTCTTAAAAGGAAACTTAGGCATACAACCATGCCATAAGAAAACACAATTTAAAAGTTTAACAGTCTTGCAAAAAGGTTGTCCTCAAGGCAACTAATACAAAAGGCCTCATGGCCATGAAACTGATCCTAAGGTCTTCAAGTTAATAAAATCTAGACTGCACCGTTGTTGCCCCCAGATCCATCCCGAACATGCCTTCCATCTGCTCCCACCAGTAAGGTGATCATCGCAAAAGAGAAAATATAACAGAAACAACACAAAATGCAAGGGTAAGCTAGTGTAACTTGAAACTAATCATAGTTTAAACGAATAAGTGCATAAACGTTCCCAGGCATACAACACAGAGACACATAAGTCATGTTATGGCAAACAAGCAAGACACTATGACTCAATTATCTGGATACATATATTAAGATCGGATTCACTGGACGCTTGCACTTGTGGTGGCCTCTACTGCTCTGCAGAGCCATTGCCAATGGGTTTCACCCTGCCACACACAAGGTTAGCCTTTAAGCGTCTAAGGCCATTATCCTGCCAAAGACTAGGGCCTCCCGCTACTCTCACCACTTGGGTCAGATTGCTCTACCTGAGACTCACTGACCCTTTAGAGTTTCGGGATGCGGTCCTTACTTGAATCCATATCTTAATATATACACTACACGCCACCACGAGGTCTCCCTACGAGACCCATGGAATTACGCCTATCACACCAAATTTATGTTTCATACCATAACCACCACCTTTCTCTTGAACATCCAATTCTCATACAAGTTCTCAACCAACCAACCAAACAAAATCCATGTGTTATTCGTGCCAACATACCAACTTTTAGTTCATAAGATTCAAACAACCATATATATATATATATATATATATATTCACATGCTTTAGGTTTTGAAAGAAAGGGGTAAATAAATAAATCACACAATTCACCCATCAAACAAAGAGGAAAACAGAATTGGAACCACCCGCTGCAGTAGCCTCGCTCAAGCTAGGAGTCGTCGCCTAGGCGAGAGAAGTTGTCTCGCTCAGGCGACTGACTCTCGCTTAGGCGAGCCTACAACAGTGGGTCATTGGAAGATTCACGATCTCTCGCTCAGGCGACGCTGTCTCGCCTGAGCGAGCTGGCCTGTCGCTCAAAACGTGGTCCCTTGCCTGAGCGAGTGCTCGAGGCAGAACCAGGGTGAGCATTCTGATACTCTCGCCTAGGCGAGACGAGCTCGCTTGGGCGAGAATAGCAGAGTTCACCACTGTCAACCCACATGCAGTGGCGGAAACAGCTCAGATCCACTCCCAAATACACATGCAACTCCATTTCATTCAACAAAAGCACACTATGCATGTATATAAACATAAAAACGACCAAAACAGCCAAGAATAGTTCGAGATCGATGAATCTAGCTTCCCTTACCTTGCTTAGATGATAACAACACGACACTCACCCGCAACAGAAATACCACGGCTCCAAGAACTATATTAGAGAGCTGAAACAGAAAGATTCGTACAACATGAAGTTAAGAGACTGAGCCCTATCTTAACCAACGTGCTTAAACAGTGGAGGGAGGGGAAGAAAGTAGACCAAAGGCTCTAGAGTTCGACTTACCAGGAAGTACAGGGTCGATCTTTGCTACCTCAGGGTGGAAGAAGACTGTGCCCTAACAGAGCCTTGCTGAAGGATAGAGTGTTTGAGGAAGAGGGCAGCTCTGAAAAACAGAAGAGTGGACAATGAGTGAGTTGGAAGGGTATAGGGTCCTACTGAAGGGCTGGCCTTGGGCCTCCGAAAAGGCCAGGCCCAAACTCTATATCACTGAAAAAAGGGCTTACAATAATAATAATAATAATAAGGTTTTTTTTTACTAAATGTAAAGTATCATTATATTATATACCTCAAAATATTATAAAATATTTTTAATATTAGATTTTATTATATTTTTAAGATATTTTGATATAATAATTTTTTAATATATGTAAAATATTACAATATAATAATTAATTAAATGGTACTTTTTAAAAATAATACTCTACTTTAGTTAAAGATAGTAGAGTTTTATTTTTATAGGATAACAAATTTATTTAATATATTTGTTTATTTATAGTTTATGAACCTTATAAATATAATATACTATTATATGGTAGAGATTGAATTCTGACATAATACAAATATATTAAATAAATTTGTTTATAAATATAATATACTATTATAAGGGAAAGATTGAATTTTGACATAATACAAAATTTGTACAAATTTCATTCAACATTATTAATGCATTATACATAATTTTTAAATTCTTATTAATTAAACATAAAAGAAATATCATTACAAAAATACTTATAAATAGTGACGAACGACTAATAATAATTAGTAACTTATTAGTAATAATTAGTCTCGATACTTTTATTTTTATGTTTTTTTAAATTTAATTTATTAAATTAAAAAAAGGGTTATAATTTAAAACAAGTTGAGGAAACAAAACAATCTTTTTTTTTCGTAGTGGAAATATTAGATTAATTTAATATGTTATTACCTCTTATTATTTTTTTATTGGCACTATTTTGTTGTATGTTAACATTAAGTAGTAATTAGTAATATATATATATATATATATATATATATATATATATATATATATATATTTTTTAATTATTTTAATTGGGAAAGTTATACAATTATATTTGATAAGAATAATTATATTAGATGACAATTTTTTTAATTAAAATTATTAAAGTAGTTACAAAATATGTACTTTCTTCTAATGAATAATAAAATTTATAAATATATCTACGATAAATATAAGAAAAGAAGGTTAAAGAAAATTTACATTTTTATCCATGCTTATTTTATTAACAAATGTTCCATAATTTTTTTTCATTTTTGACATTATTAATTTTTTTTGTCGCATATTGTATTATTTTATAATTATGAATTATTTGATCATTTAATAAATTATTAAATAATGACTTATATTTAAAGTATTAATTTTTTTTACATACTATATTTTTTACTTCTAATTTTATTCTTTTATAATTTTTTTTTCATTTAATAAGATTAAATTTGAAAAATAAATTTTACTTTTATTTCTTAAATAATGTTTTTTAAAAATATACAAATTGTCTACACAAGCCATATAAAAAGTTAATATATATTTATTAATAATAAAAATTATTTATATTGTGATATATAAATTTACTATATACTATAAATATATAAAAAAAAATACAGGGATGCGTTTTTTTTTTGTCAGTAAAGAATTAAATTAAATTAAAGAGAGCACTTAAGGGGTGCTCTAACCCTTATACAAACAATCATGAACAAAATGATGCTCTT
>Ga0214545_1009762_pt1 | contig 14382 bp, 13 predicted proteins | sample CNSS4metaG_FD_160064 | JGI IMG/M metagenome (GOLD analysis project Ga0214545, IMG submission 160064) | Root nodule microbial communities from cowpea collected in UCLA plant growth center, Los Angeles, California, USA - CNSS4 | ecosystem: Host-associated > Plants > Roots > Nodule | place: USA... | reverse complement strand
TTTTATCACACAAGCTCAAACAACCTAATTATCAAAATTATCAATTAAATCACTCTTTAGGCACATAAATTCAATTAAATACCCAGAATTAAACATTAAATGAGGGCAAAAATACGTACTCATCAGTCATGCAAACATTGGAGCAAGAGCCGCTTACCCAAGTTACAAGGAAGGAAGAACCCTAGTTCAATTCTAGGAGGGATCACAATGCCAAAGGGGATTGCAATCCTCTCACCATCATGAGAAGTTGGGGAATCACATAATTCCACTTAAGCACCCAGTAAAGAGGTCATACTCTAGGTGGCGTGCAACTTGAAACTCATCAACTTCAGGAACCTCGACTACCACAACCCTTTGTGAATCCAACGAAAAAAAATGATCTTATCACCAGAGCATTGGTCACACCATAGAAGAGTGCCGATACCTAAAGGACCTCATGAAAGAGCTAATTCGCTTTAGGGCACTAAGCCAATTTGTAGAGCAAGGCATTGGAGGTCATAGCCTAAGACGTGAAGGCCGAGGTAGAGGTCAACATGTAGGTTTTACACATTGTGGCTAAAAATAGGCAGAACAACCAAACGTGGTGCTTCAGATCCATGATCCTGATTCACACCTGAGTAGCCCGATCAACCTCAACAACTCGTTCAAACTCAACGACCCATTCAACCACAACAAAAACCTGCTGAAGTTCGAGGAATCGTTAACATGATAACATGAGGCTTTGTAGGAGGAGGTAACTCTCGAGGAGCTTAGAAAAGGTACCAAAGAAGTATCAACTCGTAAGTTAGTATGCACCATGAAGTCTACCTCATATATCTTTCACAAATTAAAATTTTTGCATCAACAATCTGAATCAAGACGACCCAGTTGTCGTGATGACAATGATTGCAAATTCGTATGTGCACAAGGTTCCTATCGTTAAAGGCAACTCAACTGATGTCTTACTCTAGCATACTTTTAAAAAGCTAGACGTCTCGTCCAACCTAATCCAACCATACCTAGAGTCGTTGCTCGAATTTGCTAGAGAGCGAGTGCACACCAAAGCTTACAATGATTTGTTAACGACCTTTGGTACGCTTGAAACTTATCGCATTATAACCGTACGATACCTCTTAGTGAAGGCAAACACTTCATACAACGTCCTCTTAGGCAGGAAACCATCGAATAAGTTAGGAGTTACCATGTCCTCCTCACACATGACCATTATCCCAACGAGGAACAATCCACCATTATCATTGTCAAGGTGAACCCCAAAGAAGTAAGGAGTTGCTACGCGATGAGCTTGAAGGTAGCACCCTACACTCCTCATACCAGCTTGATAATCAGTGGAACTCCACTCCCAACACCAACTTTGGAATAACCTACCTTTATGCAAATTAATTGGCAGAACAATGAACAATACCACTATTTTTCCATCCTTCCACAAGTTAAGCCTGTGGCTTTGAGGAAAAGAAAACTCAGAGAAGAGCATCGAGTTGTAGTTACAAAGGAGGTATTCGCACTTGCAGTCCTGAGTAGCCCTCAACCGAAACACATTCTTGGCGTTATGCCTCGCTATGTCACACTCAATAATTAACTCGGTCCTCATTATTGAAGAAAGTAGGAAGCAATATTTGATCAACTTCACTAGCCACATGCCCCAACCTATTGAAGAGTAGTACCAAACCATCGGAAAGCTAGTCCTAACATAAGTCTTTTAGCTCAGCGCTACAACGCCTGAGTTCGAGAAAGATCATTCCACAAAGGAGACTTGGTTTGGAAGAAACTCTTCACATCTTTGATCACATCAAATTAGTTTTCTGGTTAGGACAACGAGGATCCCTACAACCACTTATCTACCTTCTAAGATCACATTGACACCATGGGAGTAAATGATGAAGATGAGAATGAAACCTACCTTAGACTCTTCCCATTTTCATTGACAAGATGTGGAGAATAAAATTTTTATCATATTTCCCCATCTAAGTACGTAAGTGCTAAATCAACCATAATCACATTCTTTCAAGGTGTAGATGAGCCTATATGTGAAGCCTGGGAAAGATTCAAATCATTGCTAAAAAAATGCCTGAATCATGGCTTTGATGAGGGCTCAACTAAACATGTTGTGTAGTTGGGTTGAGACCTCAAACACGAATGTTGTTAGATGTGTTGGTTGGAGGATCTATGATGACTAAAGATGTTGCAGAAGCAATAACCACCATTGATGCATTAACAACTAGTGATCATCAAGTCCATCATGATAGGAGCCAACCTGGCAAGAAGGGAATGTTAGAGCTGAATACTCATAATGCTATTTTGGCATAAAACAAGACCATCTCTCAAAAAATGGAAGAATTAGAGAAATAAATGATCAAAATGCAATTAGGAACCTTTGCACAAAACTCATCTTAGCATGTTTTGAGAGGTATTTTTTATGTTGGAGACCATCCTAATGGCTATTGTACCGTGACATAACCTGCTCAAGTCGAGGAAGCCAAAGACTTACGACTCCAATTGGAGAAGCAATCAAAATCAATATATTGGCTCTTAATGAAAACAAGCCCCTTACCAAAATCAACAAGATAAATTATCCAAATTGGAGTGCGTAATCACACAATTCATGCAGGTTTCCACAACTTGTCAAAAGAACACAAAAAGCCTTTATAAGAAATCTAGAAGTGCAAGTAGGGCAACTTACTAAACAATTGTCTAATCAAAAAGAGAACCAGTTTTATGCCAATACAATCGTAAATCCTGAGAAGCAATGTAAGTCAATTACAACAAGGCAAAGGATTGTGATTGGCAAGGGGATTGGTAATAACCTGAACAAAGAAGAGGAGAGAAAAAGATGATAAGGATAAAAAAAGAATGAGGAGAAAATATCAGAAGTTGAGGGGGATGTGATTAGTCTTAAGGAAGATGTAGATATGTTTGAAGAAGGAGGAAAGAAAATGAGGTGGAGAAAGAAAATGTACATAAAAAAAAGAAAAGAAAAAAAGAAGTTGGAGGAAGAGATGAAAAAGAAAAATAAAGTGAAAAATCCTCGAGTGTTGCATTTGCCTTATCGTCATGCACCTTCAAGAAGTGTGTTACACAACATGGTTCACTAATGTCATACTAGTGAAGAAGGCCAATGGGAAATGACGGATGTGTGAAGACTACATGGACTTTAACAAGGCTTGCCCAAGGGATGCCTACACGTTACCAAGTATAGATATATCAATTGGAATCAGATCCCCATGACTGAAGTAGATAAGCTGAAAATTGCACATGAGATCATGTGTGATTGACGAAGTCTTGATGAAAATTTAAAGTGATTTATTGATGATCAAGCTTAAGGTCTGTTGAATTTGGATTTGAGAAGAAGATCACAAAGCTTGAAGATTGGACTCAATTCATAGATTGTATGACATAGTATAGATGTCTTTTGCCTCACGTTTGTCCCTTTCAATATGTTAAAAAGGGTTTTAATTGGTTAAAAGGCTTGCTGCATATAATTATGGTATGAATGCAGTCAATCGGTTGAATTGCTATTCAATTGGCTGATTTCACTTAAGTCAAGTGAAATCAACAGATTGTACGAACAAATCAACATATTGAATTCACTTATGATCAAGATAAATTAGCTGGTTTTTCAAATAGTGGAAAAACTTCTATGATTTCTGAGCGTGAAAATAGTAAAATCAATTTGGAAAATTCTCTCTGGAATATACATTGTGCAACTCGTGATTGAAGATCTTTGAATCTTGGAGCAAGCTTTACTTGGTTTTGAAGCCTAAAGAATGCATTTTGGTTGGCTAGGGAGAGCCACCATCAAGGTCTGGTTGTTTGTGTGCTTTTCGGTGTTTCCTAGTGTGATCTCAGGTCCACAAGTGGGATCTTACTATGTAGGGGTTGAGGTTCTTGTAGGGTTCAAGAATCTTGGTGTTTTTGTTATATTCAAAAGTGTAATCTTTGAGGAATTGTGTAATTCTTTTGATATAGTGCATTATCAAGCTCAGGTTGTCTTGATAAACTCGATGTAGCTCAAATTTGAGTAAACTAGTATAAAACCATTGTGTGATTCTCTCTCCCTTAACTTGTTCTTCATTTAAATCTCAAGAAAACTCGTTTGGTCAATCTTTGTAAGGATTTCATGTGTTTTTATGTAATCTAGGGGTGCTAGTAAGTTTGATATATCAATTGGAATCAATCTTGTATGATAAAGCATATTATTTGAGTGAGTTTGGTGATTTGCACTTTTCTGCATAATTTTTCTAGAATATCAGTCGATTGGTTATATTTTTAAATCTATTAAATCATATTGTATGAACAATTTAATCTGTTGTTTTTGTTTTTCAATCTACTGAAATGTGTGGTACTACACCAATAAACGTCTAATTGTTGGTCAATTGAATTCAAATAAAAAGGATTTTTACAAGTTTTAGTTCAACAATTTTTAATTACTCAACCAATTCAACCCCCTCCCCCCCTTCTTGGCTAAGAAAGACATTTTAGACCTATAATTGGTATCAAGAGCAAGGTTGTTGAAAGCTATTCAAGTTTGATCCTAAGACTATTTTTGAAAAATGGCTGAAAACAAACTTCCTTTTGTAAGAGGTGCTTCTATACATAGGTCTCCTATGTTTAGTTGTATTAACTATACATTTTGGAAAATGTGCATGAAAATTTTCATTTAATTGATTGACCAAGGAATTTGGAATCCAATTATGAATGGACCATTCATTCCTAAACATGTTGTTAATAACAAGCAGGTTGACAAGCCTTGGAATCTTTGGATAGAGGAAGAATGGAAGCTTGCTCAATATGATTGTACAACAAAGAACATTCTAACCTCCTCATTGTATATGAACGAGTTCTTTAGAGTTTCTCAATGCAAAAGTGCAAAGGACATGTGGGATGTACTTGAAGTCACACATGAGGGAACTAATAATTTAAAGAGAAGTAGGAAGCATGCATTGATACAAAAGTATGAGTTGTTCATGATGCAACAAGGTGAATCAATTGCAGAAGTTCAAAAGAGGTTCACACACATTTTCAACCATTTCATAGGCTTGGGAAAAGATTTTGATAGAAAGGAGATAAACATCAAAGTGCTAAAGTGTCTTGATAGAAGTTGACAAACCAAAGTCACAACCATCTCAAAATCAAGGGATCTATCCACTATGACCATTGTTTCATCGTTTTGAAAGCTAAGAGAGCACGAGATTGAGATGAATAGGCTAAATGAGCAAGAGTCAAGTGAGAAAAAGGTGAAGAACATAGCCTTAAAGTATAGCACCAAAAAGAGTGAGAATGAGAACTTGAATTTATTGGTTAAAAGTTTTGGAAAGTATCTCAAGAGGAAAGGTAACAAAGATAATGAAAAGAGGTACAATTCTAAATGTAACGATTCAAAACAACACTCATAGTTTCTCTTATTATAATTGTAGTAAGCAAGGACGTATAAAAATTGAATGTCTAGAATGAATATAATCAATTGTTGTATGACTTTGAAGAATTGCATAGTGAAGCTAACACACTTTCCATCATAAATAATCGATTGAAAGGTCTAAACAACTGGCTAGAAAACAAGATTAATCAGTTGGAATCTGAATTAGACAATTTAAAAGTTGATTTTGAAAATATGGAGATGATTTACCGTAATTCAACCTGTTGTGAAAGACAATTGGCTGCAAATCCTTGTGAAGACTACATTGTCTTGAAAAATCAAGTTAAATATCTTTTAAAAACTTGTGCAAAATTCATAAGAAGGAAAGCAAATTCGAAAGTTGTTATTGGCTATCAAAACTGTGTTTTTGGAAAGGTTGGACTAGGTTATAATTCTTTTCATGAAAAGAAAGTCAAGAAGTTTGTAAGTTTCTTTTCCACAAATGAGCCAAATGATATGCCACTTATTTCTTGCAATTATTATATGAAGAAAGGTCATGTATATAAGAATTGTAATGCAAGAAAATATGAAGTTCCTAAGGAATTTATGAAATGGATCCCAAAAGGACCAACAAAGGTTTAACCATGTTGGACCTAACCTATCAAAGGGCACCATGTAATATGAATTTGTTTTGCAGGTCCTAAAACATGACAAGAATGACTTGTGATACCTTGATAGTGGTTGTTCAAGGCACATGACATGTGACAAAACCAAATTTGCAAAGTTGAACTTGAAAGATGACGATTTCGTGATTATGGAGATAACAACAAACGAAAATACTTATAAATGGAATCATAAGCAATGAATCCTCATTCAACATTAAAAACATGCTTCTAGTGGAAGGATTGAAACATAACTTGATAAGTATAAGCCAACTTTTTGATAAAGGATTTAAAGTTGTTTTTGAATCTAGTCATTATCTTATCTTTGATGCATATGGTAGCATGGTGTTAATAGGGACAAGAATCAATAACATTTACTTGCTTGACCCCCTTCCTTGACGACGACTTTGAAGTACCCATCCTTGAAATGCTTGAAAGACTGGGAGAAGGCATCCAGTCTGCTGATGCTAGGGCGACTTATCAAGGATAGCCAAGTAGTCGGCCGCCGAGGTCTAGTGTCGTAAAAGTACAAGAAAGCGTAAGGAGTGGGCTCCAAGTATAAAGACTGGCACAAAATGCAGAACGCCTGCAAATAGGCCCAACTGTTCGGATGCAGCTGTGTAGGTGCCACATTCAACGCTTGCAACACGCCCATAGTAAAATCGTCTAGCGGCAATCGCACATGAAGTTGAGAGAAGTGGCACATGTACATGTAGAAAAACTTTTCGGTAGCCCCCTCCTGCCCATGGCATATCTGGTCGATAGCGCTGACCCTCTCCAGAGAAACAATACCCCTACTGGCACCCCTGGAGATAACAGGTGTGCAATTCAACCAAGAGTTCAGTAAGCGGGACGACCTGAACAGAGACGACTGATCGCGAACATCACTAGCCACCCACCCGTAGCCGCCTTTCGACGACCAGTTGCTCTCCTCCAACTCTTCAGGGGGATCCTCCCGAACCTCCCTCACAACCTCCATCGGCATCCCACTTGTACCAACCACAGAACTCGTACCCTCGTCACAAGGCCACCTATCTTTACTCCTCTCCGACTCGGTACTCTCGCTACTACTAAACGTAGACATGCTATCACTACTAGACATACCTGGTTTTGTTTTTTACGAGAAGATGTCGGTTGAAAGTGAGGACTAGTCGGACAATATTACGCGCACAAGATCTCTGGATTCAGAATTCTCGCAAATGAAACAAGTAACCCCTCATCTGTTTTCAAACCCATATTTATAGTCCACGATCCCAAACGACGAAACTCTTCCCGCCAAAATAATACCCCAGACCAATCGACACTTCAAAACGACGACGCCAAAACTTTTTCGATTTGACCACTGACACCCCTTCACCTACCTTCTGACGGTTACAACTTCTTAGCCTTAACACTGTTCACCACACTTAAAGGCTGGGGGACTGGTGTATCACACCTAGCCGGTTCCGCTAGCATATTAACACATATCACCCTTGACCGACAACTCATATCAGACAAGGCTGGGGGACTGGTGTATCACACCTAGCCGGTTCCGCTAGCATATTAACACATATCACCCTTGACCGACAACTCATATCGGACAAGGCTGGGGGACTGGTGTACCACACCTAGCCAAACTCAACCAAATAAGTAAACAATGTGTATATCAAGGCAGCCAAGTATCCAGCCTTGGCCGTCTTAGCCTAACTTATACCGGTTTTGACCTAAACTAAACACCTAAAGGGACGACCTGCACCAGCATAAGCCATTAAGACAAATAGCCGGCCTAGACCGACTCCTCCAGTATCCGGTAAGTTTAGAGCCTAGGCCGACCACTCTAATGAACTCAGTATAATGGAAGCGTCCGCGTCCAATAAACCTTAGGGGCCTGGGTTAGGGCCCTGGCCCACTCGCAAGCCCTAGCTAGAGCCCAAGTCAAGGCCCAGCCCATGGGATGGTCAAACATCATTAATGCTCTATAAATACACGTGGACCCCATCAATTAAAGGTACGCATTCATTAATCACTGATTTGACTCTCTGAGAGCTTTTGACTTACTTGAGCTTCGGAGACTCTTCTGCAGGTAACCCCTCCTAGGTTCAAGCTGACATGTATCGACCAGAGAGAGGCCAATCGAAGAGATAACGGACTACGTGGTAAGGTGACGCTTGTGCCTAGCTTATCTTGTTTCTTCTGCAGGAACATGCATCAAATAGCATACATTGTTTTCTTTCAAAAGGGATGATACATGGTTGTGGCATTGAAGGGTTTGTCACATTCATATGCAATATTTGAATCGATAACGCTACAAAAAATCATATAAGTTATGACTTTTATTTTTGTATATTACAACATTTTCAAACATCATTTTTTTACGCACGTGGCATTTTTCAAAAATGTCAAAATTCCTACCATCACAAAATATAATATGGTATTTTCAAGTCAAATGCCGCTACAAACGCCACTATATACATTGTATAAAGTAGCATTTTGAAAAGGTAAATAATGATAGTTAAAAATAATGTTATTTGCTTTTTGAAAAACAAATCCAATAAAAATAGTGACACTTGAAAATGTCATAATTCACATTAAATTACAACATTTATAAATGTCACTATTATAAATGATAAATAATTTTTTAATAAAATCTTTTATTATTTATTATTATCCACTATATTTATAATTTCATAAATCAATAATATATTATTATTATTATTATTATTATCCACTTACACTAGTACAAATTCTCATATTACATGGGAAATTTCTTGCAAATTTGTTAAAAAAATTTGAAAGAAAGGTTTTTTCCTGCTATTTTTTCTAAGAATTTTAATTAGCAGGTAATTCCTTCGTGGGTAATTATTTCCTACAAAATTATAAAATTCGCAAGTATTTCTTACAAAATTTGTTGCGAAAAATGTTTTATACAAAATATTTTGCAAAAAATTAGCAGCAATTTCCTGCAAATTTTTTTTTCATAACAAAATTTATAAGTATTTCTTACAAAAAAAAAATTCAAAACAAAATTGGCAGGAAATATGAGTTTTTTTAGTAGTGTTATATTTATAATTTCATAATTCAATAATATTTTTTATTTTTATTATTATTATTATTATTATCCATCTATATTTATAATTTTATAATTCAGTATGTTTTTTCTTTAATAATGACAAATTAAATTATGAAAAAAATTAGAAAACTCTAAAAAACAATATGCCAATATACAAATAAAAATGAACAAAAGAAGAAATTTCATTGATTATGGAACAATTTCAAAGTGTCGAAGAGTTTAAAGATGAAAACATAAAATAGACAATATTAAAAGTTATTTTGAAATTGTAATACAATTCTACATTTAAACCTAATCCTAATTTGTTTTGTTTCCACCACTTGAGCGTGCTACAACATTTGGAGATGATACATCCCTTTGAACATATTGTGCATTCAATGAATAAAAAATATAAGTAATTGGATAATTTATAATAGAAATAAAATAAAATTAATTAACTTTCTTAAGTAAATTATCTTACCTCATTACTAGACGGATGTACTAAAGCAACAACCATTGAAGCAAGAGGTTTAGGAATATCTTCTCTAGAAGAAATGTAGGAAAGCACTGTTTGCATTTGGTTCATTTGGTTCTTGACAGTTGCAAGCTCACTTCCCATCTTCACAAACATGTCATCCATATTTAATGAAGTGCCACTAGATGAAGCAAAATTGATTCCACTTAATTTTGTAGTCGGACATTGCTGGAAAACAGTTGTAAGATAAGCTCCAAATGAAAGTCCTCTAACCCGACCTGAATATTCTTTTCCAAATATAACACCAACCAAATCATTTGTAGATATACCTGATGTAGTTTCTGGATTTTTCAACATCAAATCATGAATTTTTTTCCTGCATAAAAACGTCAAACAACATCATTCTCCTAATTAATACCAAACTCATAGTAGCAGACATATAATATTTCATGTAATAATACTATGCAATTTGCTTGGTATGTAAGATGTAATAATAATAATGGGAGAAGCTTTCCACTCAAAATTTGGTCAAGCATAAGGAAAGGTAACATGTATGGAAAATGTATCTTTCTTAGTCTCTTTCCATTTAATTTTTCTTTTTTAAGTATCACCTTCTATTTCTAGTTATGTAACATGTTAATTAAATTTTAATTAAATAAGATCCAGGACTTTGAGTCATTTTACCTTTTAGTTGGTTATTGATATGCAATCCTCATTCACCCTCAACTTGTTATGTAACATGTTAATTAAATAAAGTGAAGGAGTCTCGGTCATTTTACAAGAATCATGTAAGAAAAATCTAGCTTGTTTGAGACTACCTAAATAATGGTACAAAGAGTAAATTGTTGCCTAATAAATTCAAGATTCTAGTAGTGAATTGATTGTGGTGAAATATAGTGAACAAGATTCCAACAGGTAGAACAAAGTATATATAATGCAGTGAACAAAATTCCAGCAGCAGAACATACCATATATAGTGCAATGAACAAGATTCCAGTAGTGAACAAGATCACATATAGTTCAGTGAACAAGATTCCCGCAGGCATAACAAAACATATATAATGTAGTGAACAAAATTCTAGCAATAGAACAAACCATATATAATGCAGTGAACAAAAGTCTAGCAGACATAGCAAACCATATATACTTTAGTAAACAATATTCCAACGGCCATAACATATCATACTGTCTAGTGAACAAATTTTCAGAACAGACAAGCACAACATTTTATATACAAGACATAATAAACTTATACATAATTGCATAACTAAATTCAATGAATAAAGTTACCCTAATCTCCATAGCCTTGTCATTCATGTATGTTCCATTTTTTTCTCTTATGACTTATCTTTTACATTTAAGCTCTACCAATACTTCTACCAGTTTCTATTTTCTATATATTCCAAGAAAAAAATTATAAGCTAAAGAAATCATTGCATAACTAGTATGAATATATTATTAAGAATTGAATATTAGTAAAAAATTACCAAATGTTCCATTCTTCTTTGATAAAGACATAGCACCACCAGTACGAGGAATAATTTATTTTTTTCTAATATCTCTATTTCTATTACACAGTTCCTATAATTTAAAAATGAAATCAAATATTTTTGAAATTTGAAGTTAAGTTTATTTAAATATACTAATTAAAAGGGTTGTACCATTATTGAAGGCTTAAGGCCATAATCAATAGAAACAACCCATTGATCCATACTGACATTCTCAGGACAATTCTTAATGAGCTTATTTCTACTCATAAGTGGGTCATAAAACTCATTCCAAAGTTTGCATCTGTATTCCCTCCACAATTTACCAATTTTAAACATAACACCTCTTTTTGCCAAGTCTTTGTTTATCTTGTAAGAAATGTTTGTCCAAATTTATATTGAGTAAAAGAAAAAACACAATAGATTTTTAATAAATGTTCAATTACCTTTAGTGCACTTTCCCACACATTATCCTTATAAGTGTCTAGCATAGCAAACCATCTCTCAAAACTTATAGGGAACAATATATGATTTATTACTAGAAGCCCACACACTCTTGCAAGAAAACCGGATGCTTCACCAATCGACTGATATTTATCATCATAATTTACCACCACATGTAGTCCATTAGACAAATTATGAGCATCCTTAACCTTCACCTTCAGATTTTAACTAACTCCATGCTCTTCTATAAAATTTAAATACATTAATTAGAATTTATGAAATGAAATCAAAAACAAAAATATTAAATTTACCTATAGCTTCCACAAACCAATAGTGGTTTGGTTGCCTTGGTGTTTTGGGATCTACTATGCGTTTGAGATTCAGAAGTGGCAGGAACAAAATCTGAATTTGGGGCAAATTAAGGACTTGGTTGTTCAGATTTAGAAGTTGCTTGTGCAAATTCAGAAGTTGTATGTGCAGGTTCAAAATATGGTTGTACAATGTCAGATTTTTGTTGTGTAGGTTGAGTGATTTGTTGTCCAAGCTGTCTAAATTATGCATTGGGTTGTCTAGATGTAACTTTCACATAGTTTCCCAATAAATGTTCTGAACTAGTTGAAATGTGTCAAATTTCAAGGGTTGCAAGAACTGACTTATGCAAGTTGCTAATCCTTTTAGGTTTAGGCATATGTGCACATAAAAATGCAACAATAAAAAAACAAATAGGTTATAAGTTAAACATATACTAGCAATTGCATAATCTAGTATCATACCCAATAATTAGTATTATTGTGACATTGAATCATTTTCATTTAGTTCGTCATTATGGTTGTTGTAAGACCCGTGAAAATTAATTAATTAAATAAATAAATAATTAATTAATAAATGCGGGTAGTGGGAGCCTTTATGGCATTTAATTCTAACATGTATGATGTGGAATAGTACTAGCTCAAATGGTTAAGAGTACTTTATTGTGTGAAAGGACTTGGGTTCGAGTCCTATGTATGTCAATTGTGTGTTATTTAATTTATTATTATTTTTAATAATATGCTTGAGTAGGTTGAGTGATAATATAATCATAGGATTATATGAATTATCATGAAATATGAATTGATTGAATGGTTGTGCACTGATTGAACAATTGCATGGTTATGGGTTTGATCCTTGAGAGAACCACATTAAACTTTCATTTTGCTAAACTTAGTATTGGCATGAATGTGAAAGGGTAGAGAAGGTTGGGAAAAACAGTTCATAGTGGACTTTGAATGGAAATTACATTCATTTTAATGCCATTTTCGTTTTTGGCCATTAACCACAATTAAAGACCATATTAAAAAGGCAAACTAAGCCAATGGAAGGGTTTTTGAGACTGGAAAATTAGGGTGTTGTAAGGAGCACGAATTCAAAGGAAACATAGTGATTAGAGAGTAAGCAAAGAAGTTGAATTGGGATAGAGCCAAGGGAGGAAATTGGGGATCAAGGAAGAACTCTAGAATTATCTATTTTAAAGTGAGGAATCAAGGTTAGGGGAGCTGAAACCGTACTTTTATTACGTATTGTATAATTGCATGAACTATATGATGTTTGGGTGCATATAATCTGTCTAAAACTGTATGAAATTCATGTTTCTGGAATTTTCCCAGAAACTGACTGGCGGGTGATAAACTACCGCCAGGCGACTCATCATTTATGTGTTAATTTTGGGTTCCTAAAGAGGAATCGCCTGGCGACACAACCCTAGCCGCTAGGCGATACGTGCCTGTTTCACCCAGTTTTCTGTGTTTTTGTTGAACTGCCTGGCGATGATGAACACCCGCCAGGCGACGCGAGCCACGTTGTCTCGATGTTTTATGGGTTCTGGGCAAGCTTTGATTGGTGGAAAAGGGTGTTTAACTCATTAAATGATTAAGTGGAAGGGAATTATTGTGAAGTGATAATGTAATGCAGGGGAATTTGATGATTTAGCGCCATTCTCGTTCTAAGGTTGAACAATTGGGAATCTTGAGTTATAGATTAAATTATGTGAGCAAAACGTAAAATGAATTGGTGTAGGGAGAGTAGGATCCCTTAATAGTACTAATAAGCATATGAAAATAGTGTTTTGGTGGGAAAATTTTAGAGGTTGGTCTATAATGCAGCAGTTGGAGTTCTCGCAGGTGCATGGCAGCATTTTGGGTTTCCCAGAACTGATGCATTGCCTAGCGGCAGGCTAGGTGCCGCAGGGCGCCAATGTGGAGTGAGTGGTTTTATGTGGTTATTGGGATACACTTGCGAGACTAGGTCTTTGTTGAAGATTGAATTAGTTAGGAAACCAATTATGGCCATTGGACCGAGGTGTAGAAGGGCAATTGTGAGTTGTAGTATGATTTAATTTGGGTATCAATTGTGAATTATGAGATTGACAAATTGAGTGTAAGCAACTACAATAATTGCTGCAGTACTTGGAGGCCTAGAAATGATGTAGTGAGGGTCTAGATTCATTATGACAATGTCTTCTTAGTATGGATTTGTAAGGATATGGAATTGTAGGTATACAAAAATGAGTAAGTGGCATAATGGAGTATATTAAGGACCATAACAGAAAATAATGAAGGTAATCGCATAACCCACACACTTATCCTTTTGCACTCCTGGACAAAATTGAGTAATTTCAAAACTTGTTCTGAGGTATTTTATTTCACATCAACACTGGATCAAAGGAATGAACATCATTGGAAACAAATCAATCTTCTAGAAATCAAATTATTATGTATATACAAACGGAAAGGTTATATTTTTCACACATGAGTTAATCTTTTGAATTCACAATACAATCAATTATGAAAGAAAGCACTCAAGTTAAATGTGTATTTTATCACCAAAATTCTCTCAAGTGTTTTGGCTTGTGTTTTCACTCAAAATACTCATGTAAGCAAACTCTCATAATACTTAACAAG
>Ga0214545_1009760_pt1 | contig 14389 bp, 12 predicted proteins | sample CNSS4metaG_FD_160064 | JGI IMG/M metagenome (GOLD analysis project Ga0214545, IMG submission 160064) | Root nodule microbial communities from cowpea collected in UCLA plant growth center, Los Angeles, California, USA - CNSS4 | ecosystem: Host-associated > Plants > Roots > Nodule | place: USA... | reverse complement strand
ATATTGGATTATTTAGAAGATAATTTGAGGAGATTGCAAAGGGTTGATTTGGAAAATTAATACAAATATTAATTGGTGATAATTTATCATATATCTTTAAGTAATTAATTAATTTAATTATATTAGACATTGATATTATCAACCAACTATATTTGTCAAATAGTCTATATCTCTCCAAATATTTTTAAATATTTATCTTTATCTTTATTTAAAAGATATTTGAGAGTTTTTACCAATAGAAAAGCCCAATCCAAATCCTATACAAAGAGACCAAGGGAAAGTAGAAAAGACAAGCTCGACACTTAATAATTTAGGAACCTTTAAGGGGGGCCTAATTTCATCCTCCATCTCTACTTTCTTCTTTTATTTTTATTTTACTTTTTCATCCCATGGAGGATTAAGCTTCTTAGGTTGATTCCATTGTAATTTCATTATGGATTCTGAGGTGTTCTTTTCATTATTTTTGAGGTTTTAATTCATCTATGTCTTTTATCTTTGAATAACGTGAAACGTAATAATTTTTACATTATAGTTAATTCGTGAGATGTTTTAATCTATATGCATATCAATCATATGAGCTCAAGGGTTTTTCATTTTAATTGAGAATGTACTTTGATTAAATTTAGAAACTTTCATGTGATTGAATGGGGTTTTGCCAATGATTGAGAATCTACTTTGATTAGAGGTGAAAACTTTAACTAGAATTAATCAAGTATGTACTTTGGTTAATTAGCTTTTTGCTTGATTTTAGAGGTAAAAGAATGGACATGATTAAGGATAGTAATATTTAATTGAGAATGTAATTTGGTTAAATTTATATGATTAATCTACAAAGTTCTTGCTTTTGATTGAAAATTTACTTTGGTTAATAGTGAGAACGCCAACAAATTAATTGAGAATTTACATTGATTAATTTGTAAATCTACAACAATAATTAATTGAGCAATAATCTTTAAATAACCAATGATGGATCTAATTTGAAAAAGCAGTGAAATCAATCTATTTTTCTTTATCATTATTTTTATCTTTTTATCCTTTTAAAATTTATATCTTTATTCCTTATTTTATTTGATTAACTCTTTTGTATAGTTTTTATAAGAACTAATTTGTTAGAAATCAATTCCATGTTCGTTGGGAGACGACTCTGGGTTTCTTTACCTTTCTATTTTGTTGACTACTTTCTAAACAATACTGAAGTTGCTATAATTTAGTAGTATTAATTTGATTGCATCAACAATAACGTTATCCGCCGACTCGGCCAAATTTTGACCGAGACTGACTTGACTGAATTCAACCGACTATGGCCAAATTTCGTGCAGGGCCGACTCTACCAAATTTGGACTAGTTCATCTCTACCTTTAGCTTAACTCAACTAAAAATTTAAATTGAAAATTTGGAATGGATTTTTTGGATTATCCATATTTGAAAATCTGGATTTAGAGAATGGATATTCAATCTGATCGATCCTATCTAGGAAAGAGTATGATTGTTTCTGAATTTGAATCTTACAAAGGCACAATGAAAATAAATAAGAGAATAACACGAAATAAGACAGAGATGAAGGACATCATAATCTAACAAATTGATAAGTCAAGTGAAGATTCACCAAAGATGTTAATCTTTGATAAGAACGAAAGGCATAGGTCAATAACAAAGAGAATCTTCTTTTTAATGAAATAAAATTCAATATATGACTAAAAAGTGCTTACATTAGTTTTTGGTACCTCTATATATAAGCACACAAGTTTAAGAAAACCTAGAAACTCAAAAAGAAAGCCCAAAACCCAGAAACATAAAAACATATGTTAATTTCTAGAAGAAAGATCAAAGCACAAAAACATAGAAACATAAATTAATTTTTCTAAAAACTATTTTTCAAATGTGCTCATGATCTTCATGTTCTTTAAGTTTCCTCCTTCATGGAATATTATAAGCTTTAAGGAGACATCTTTTGATCTTTGACCTTGTCATAGATCCTTGAATTGCAAATGTTCTTCCTTAAGTTCTTCTTATAATGTTTAGTGTAACGTCCCTACTGTAAATTACTTAATTAAAATAAATAAATAATAATTGAAAATCAAACGTCATAATTTTATTATTCCTAAACGCGGGAAAATTTAAAAATTATTCATCACGCTTAAAATTAAATAAACCATATCATAAATGTATTAAAAGTTCCAAAATAAACACTAGTTTAAACCAAACATAAATAAATCCCTAGTCATGAGTCTCAAGCTAGCCCCCTCCCTGTCGCTATGCATTAACAACATCACCTGGAATATCATCTGCACCCGTGTGATAAGTCACACGATCATCCCCAAACACAAACAGAAAGGGTGAGCTCATAAATAGTTAACACATAAGTTAATAATATCAAAATACATCCAACTATTTTATTCTAGTTAGTTCTTGGCCAAGACCTTAATACCCCAAGGCTTTTCAACCTTCAATTCACACAAATAGTTGACCATAGACTCAGGATATATGATGCTCCCACGAACCTGCCCGCTCGTGGTCCTGCCTCTACGAACCTCCCCACTCGTAGTCCAACTCTATGGACCTCCCCATCTGTAGTCCAACACACGTGATCCACCAGCTACGAACCTCCTCGCTCACAACATTTCTCTAGTGTGAGCACAGAACATATGAACCTCCTCGCTCGTATCCCCACACGAGAGTATCAGGATATGAACCTCCCCACTCATATCATCATGTGTTCACCACCATCCATGAACCTACCCGCTCATGGCACAACATCTCATGATCCAAGTCTCACATCACTGCGTACAAACAATACATGCAAACCATTGCCTACAGCACTATCGCCTGGAACTGCCTAAGCGTCGCCAGGCGAAAAACCTAAGCAGACCACTTGGCGGGACGCCATTGTCACCAGGCGCCAGGCCGCTCCCAAACCCACCGTTTTAAGGTCTATTGCCTGGTGGATCACACCTTGCCGCCAAGCGCCACGTGTTGTAGGGACACCTTTGTTGGTCCTATCACCTAGTGGCCACATCCATGCCGCCAAGCGTTATACCAGTAGCACACCAGCTACTGTTTTAACACCCAAAACAAATTATCCTACAATCCCTATTACCTCCAAAGGTATTAATGTACTTTCATCCATCAAGGTCCGAAACTTGGTACCTTGTCACTCCCCACATGGTTCCATTACCTATAACTTACATTCCCATATCCCTCTATTCAAGACATAGGATTTTCCAAGTTTTCTATCATTATTCAATGACTTAATCTAACTTATGAAAGTGACGCACAGTCCAGTATCTCATAATACACAACCTACTTATAACACATTGCCATAGTACCACATATTCCCCTCAAATACCTTCCAATCTAAGCTACGCAATTTATGATTGATACCTTAACTCACCAATGCATGATTATCCAACATCCCAAAAGTACAAACTGAAAGAAAACCTATGTTCTCCAGAACCTGCAATTTTAATTAGAATGATCATTTCTCCCTTTTTAATTACCATTCCTACAACTATACATTGACATAAACATACCATCACACCTATGAAATGGACTCATTCTCAATTCATCTATGTGCATTATTCCTTTCTGTTTCATCACCTAATTGCTATTATGATTCACTTCCATAAGTCTCTCCCTCCTTGCCAACCACTTAAATTCACAGAACTACGCCTACACATCGTCGTCGCCTGACAACAAGCAGGGTGCCGCTAGGCAGTGTATCAATACTTTCAGAAACCTCTATTTTTTTGGCACTAGCGAGTAACTCATCCCCTTTCCAGAACTTATCCAATTTCTAAATGAACTGAAAATACACCAATTCATATATGCTTAATTGAACCTCCTGCCCAATTCAGTTATTAATATTCGTCTACCCCTTATTCTCTGGAAATCGAATTCCACACAATTTCGCTCCAACATCCTAACATGTTTTCATGATTTATCATGCACAATTTTCCCAAAGTGCCACCACATACACACATATAATCAAATTATAGCAGTAAATCATCCAACATGATTTGCACAAACAAATTCCAGAATTCGCGATGACTCCTGCACAAACCACGCCAAAACAGTCCTGAACAGTGTAGCGCCACCTAGCAGTAGTTCATCGCCGCCAGGTGGTTCATAGCAGAACCCAAAAAACTAGGCAGAAATGATGTGTCGCCTGGCGGCACACTCATGACCGCCAGGCAGAAACCCAGAAACTTACAAAAAATAGCGTAAAAGAAGTGGAATTTCATGCTATTATATCATGGCAAGGCTCAACACAATATATACGAATCAAAACATATAGAAGCAACTCCTCTTACTTGGATTTCCTTGCTTAGCTTTGAGAATCTTAAAGTTTTTCTTTGATCCACCCTAGTCTCCTTTGCTCTCCCACTATTTCGCTCTTTTTCTCACTCCTAGACTCAGATTTCTATTCAGAATTTCCTCTTTTCACAGTACTTTACAATGGCAGCCTTCAAACTCCTTCTCTCACCCTTAATTAGACCATTAATTATGCCTTAATTTTGGTTAATGATAGGAAAAAGAAAATGGCTTTAGGTTTGGTGTTAATGGCCATTCAAAGACCATTATTGATTGTCTTCCCAGCCCACTAGGCTGCCCTCCTTGTAGCTAGGGTTTCTTTGCCCTTTCATATTCATGCCAAACAAATTTTTGGCAAAAAGCAAGCTTAATTCATTCTTGGTAAAGTTTGAACACACAACCACGCAATTACAAGTCAATGCACAACCAATTCAACCAATTCATGTTTCGTGATAATTCCTACACCTTTAGATATTTAATATCACGCACCAAGATAAAATATATTACTAAAATAAAAAGCAATTAAATTAACACACAATCAAGTACTCTCAACCATTTGAGCTAGTACTTTTCCACATCATAAAGACTAATAATTAATGTCATAAAGACTTCCATGGCCCACATTTATTAAATAATTATTTAATTAATTATTTAAATTCTTTGGATCTTACATTTAGAAGATAGTCCTTTATCATTCCTTCCTTCTTGAAGAAAATTTGTCATCAAATTCATACCACTTGAAGTTTAGGAGATAGTCCTCTATCATACCCTCCTTGTTAAATAGAATTTTTCCTCAAATTCATATCACTTGAAGATTTCTTATCATTCTACCCTGTTTGGAGAAAATTCGACCCGAATTCTAGAACACATACACAAACATAAATCAAAGACAAAAATATAAAATAAAAAAAATAGAAATTATACTAAAATGAGATTTGGATCCTAGAAGAGGCTAATCTCTTATTATAAAAGATTTTGGAGGTCTACCTCCAAGATCAAATATTCACTTGCACAAATAATTAAACAATTTCAAATAAAAGATGCAATGCTCAAAGAAAACCATAGGAATATTGTGCAAACAAACAAACAAACAAACAAACTATAGGTATGACTTTGATAACCCATAAGTTTGTTAAGAATGGGTAAACAAGCTAATTCATGAGCATATATTTCGAAGCTTGTGCCCTATTTTTTTATCATCATTTCTTCTTCCCATTGTTGCTTGATGAACAAGTCTTCCCTAGGTATCCTTTCATCTTTCCATTGTTGCTTGATGAACAAGTCTTCCCTAGGTATCCTTGCTTCTTCCCATTGTTGATGTCATTGCTCTTTGATGAATAATTCTTCCCTGGATAATAAAACAATACGAGGAAAGTTAGTATTTTTTTTCATTGACAATTCATAATGCTCTCTTCTTTCTTTCTCTTATTCTCTTTTTTCTTCCTTCTCTCTTTTCTAGTCTTTTATTCTTTCTTTTCTTTTTCTCTCTCTTCTTTCTCTTTTCTCCCTCCTTCTTCTTTCTCTTCTCTCTCTTTCTTGTCTTTCTCTTATTTTTCTCTCTTTTCTTTCTCGTCTCTTTCTCTCTTTTCTTTCTCTTCTTTTTCTCTCTTTGCTTTTGCTTCATTTTCTATAAGTGTTTCCTTTTCATGTGCTCTTTTTAGCTTTCGCTCTTGCCTCCTTTTTAATACATCTAATATTTGCAATGTCCTTTCTTCCTCCTCTTTCAAGTATAATAGGTAGTTCTTGAGGTCTTCATTACATCTCCATTAGGACATTGATGAGTTTCATGCCCATAGCCTTCATATTTGGAACATCTTAGTGCACCTAACTTTGACAATGATTTTAATACTACCAATTCTGCCAAACAATATTATAATTCTGGTTTCCAAGGCATTGACATCCTCCACCAAGGCCTCACAAACACTAGGTGTATCTCTATGTGACACTATCTTGGTACTTTTAAATTCTCTAACCAAATGATCCTGGTTAGGAGTAGGATAATTTAAACCATATGTTAAACCAGTTCCATTAGGATGCCTTTTTGGAAACATGTTGCATTACTCAATATTTATAGTCCCTACAAGAAAAGGTTAGTGTCAACACCCAATTTCGTCCAGGTGAATAAATTTATTTTCAAAAAATAAAAATAAAAGTAAAAAATAAGGTGAAACAAAATTTTCTTTAAATATTTTCAAGCTTTAATTTTAGGACAAAAAAGAAAGAAAAAGAGAAAAAAAAGAGAAAAAAAAAAGAAGAAAAAAGGAGGAAGAGCCAAATTTGTTATTAATTTTCATGAGCCCAATAACTCAAATATTTTCTACATAGAGAAATTAATAATATAATAATTTAGAAGCAATATCTCTTCAAATGGTAAGAATCAATATTATTAATTAGGATAATTTTGTGCTCTAATTTGTTATTGATGATGATTGATTTTGTGGTCTGATTTGCTGTGATTTGATTCTCATAATGTGTTGCTATCATAACCAATTCCTTCCTTATATTGTTCATTACAATTAAGGCTGAGATTGTATTGATATTGCAAGGTGCGAGTATAAATACGCACTCTGTCAGGACCGAAAAAAAAGATAATTCTCACACTTCTCTAATTCTTTCCCATCACCATTCCCACATACACACCTCCTTTCTGATCTCTCTTAAAAAAACATATTGAAGGAGGTAGAAAAAAAAAACATTCTTTACACTCTCTCTTCCTCTCATTACCACCCACATAGACACCTATCATCTTTATCTCTATTGAAAAAACAAACATAAATTAGAAAAGGAAGAAAAACAAAAAAGAAAAGAGAAAAGAGAAAAGGTGGGGAGATATTGAAAATTTTTTTAAGGTACATCACTCTCAATTCTTTCAGCTTTTGATTTAGTTTTTTTTCAATTTTCATTTCTTTTATCATAAAAAATATTTTCCCCTTTCTTTATTGTATGCCCGGCCGCTCGCGTTGCATGACATTCAATTTAGACTTTTTCTTTTTCTAAAAATATATATAGATGATCCAAAAATAAAATATAACCTTCTTTGTTTACTCTTTTATATCTATTTGGTTGCTCACATCGCAATGACATCCATAACTACTCTAAAATAACTTAAAAAAATATTAAAAATTTATAAATGATTAAAAAATAAAAAATAAAAGATTAGGAAAAAAAATAATTTATTTGAAGTGTCTATCCGGTCGCTCGCGTCGCGTGACATCAATTTTAAAATAATACTAAAATTTAAATAAAAAGATTTTCAAAATTATAAAACAAATTAAATCATTTTCAAATAATTTTCCAAATAGATTTTTCAAAAAGAACTACGTAACCCTGATTCTCCATTCACATGGAGATACGTAGGAACGAGGATTAATCCTCGTCGGGCCAAAAAGTAAAGAAAATAGTTTTGTTGTTTTTTGTACATTCTTTTATTAATATTTTTTGGGAAAATTAAATATTTTGAAAAAACCACATAACTTTTGCATATTTAATTAAAGGTACCGTCTTAGGACGGACGCTGTGGGGTGCTAATACCTTCCCCACGCGTAACCGACTCCCGAACCCAAAATCTATTTTTTTTTTGCAGACCTTGTTCTTTTTTATGGTTTTCCATAATTTCCTATAATAACTATGGTGGTGACTTCAAACTCTGTTTTTACAAATTTTAATTTTTTGGTTCGTCGTCTCGTCGCGATTTCGGTTGTGACAGTTAGTAATAATAAAATATATTTAGGACCTCACCACTCTTCTAAGTGTTTCTCTCAAAATTCTACTTGTGTATCACACTTTATAGGCTTTTCTTGAAATTAATCTCTTGCCTTTTACCACACAAATTCCGTTTAGCGCTTAACAAAGAACTCTAGTAGCTTAAGCAAAGAGTGAACAAACAATGTGAAAAATGTTGCAATATATTAATCTTGACTCAAAAGGAAAAAGAAAAATCAAAACTCTACACAAAAACTTCAAAGAATTTTAAAGACACAAAACAATAAAATTAGAAACTAATAAGACTACCAAAAAGAGTTAAAATAGACATTGTGAAGACCCTAAGAAAATAAAAAAAGACTCATTATAATTCAATAGATCAATAAACCACAAATAAAATTGCAGCAAAAAAAATGTGTTGAACTCCTTTTATTCTTTTTTTTTGGATCCTTACTTTCCTTTTTTTTTCTTTCAAAATATATATATTTGTTTCCTTTTTTTAATTGGATCCAATATTCTTTCTTTTCTTTTCTCTTCTTTTTTTCAATGTTGCAATTCAACAAACAAACAAGGAAAACTAAACAAAACCCCAAACTCATGAAAATCAATGTAATTGTAATTGCAAACAGTTAATTGGGACTACAATTAACAAGAAAAAGAAAAAAACACGACAAATTAAAAATACAATGAAATTGGATAAAACCATTGAGGTTTACTCACAAAATTCTAAGAATAATGAAACAAATCGGATTTCAAAACAAAGCACAAAACACAATATCTTTAATAGAATATATAATTTCTTGCTACGGAGCTCGTAAAGGGGTTGTAGATACTGCTATACGAACATCAGATGTTGGATATCTTACACGTAGACTTGTTGAATTGGTTCAACATATTGTGGTACCATTTGAGGAATTTCAGTACATACCCAGAATGAAAAGATGTAGGAAAGTAGTTGGACACAAACATTAATTGGTCGTGTATTAGAAGAATGACATTCAAAAATTATTGTTTTTTTTTCATATGATAGAAAAATAAGGTAGAAGAGGAAATTCAAACCAGAACCTTGTTATAGATACCAGATGATACAATCCTATCCAGAAAAGAGTACGATCGTTTCTGAATTTGAATCTTCCAAAGACATAATGATAATAAATCAGAGAAGAAGGTTGAATAAGACAGAGATGGAGGACACCACAATCTAGCATATTGATAAGTCAAGTGAAGATTCGCCACAAAGATGTTAATCTTTGATAAGAACCAGAGGCCTAAGCCAAGAACAAAGAGAATCCTCTCTTTAGTGAAATAAAATTCAATATATGACTAAAAATGTTTACATTAGTTTTTGGTACTTCTATATATAGGCATATAAGTTTAAGAAAACCTAGAAACTCTAAAAAAAGTCTAAAGCCCAAAAACATAAAAACATAAACTAATTTCTAGAAGATAGACAAAGCCCAAAAACATAGAAATATAAATTAATTTTTCTAAAAACTATTTTTATATTGTGTTCATGATCTTCATGTTCTTTAAGTTTCCTCCTTCATGGAACATTATAAGTTTTAAGGAGGCATGTTTTGATCTTTGACCTTGTCATAGATCCTTGAATTGCAAATGTTCTTCCTCAAGTTCTTCTTATATATGTTTAGGAAATAGTCCTCCATCTTACCTTCCTTCTTGAAAAGAATTTGTCCTCAAATTCGTACTACTTGAAGTTTAGGAGATAGTCCTCTATCACAATCCATAAAATATATAAAATATAGATTAGATTGAAATCCATATCCAATAAAATGGATTTTCAATGGATTGGATTTTTAATAAAATGGATCTTAAATGGATTCAACCGGAAAAAAGTGGATCGGATCAAGAAAATTGGATTTTTTGCCCAACCCTAATGATGTGTTGGATTTTAGAAATTTTAGATATAAATAATTGGATTAGATTTTGGATCCCAATCTATTTTTTTGGTAGAATTAGTTTGGATTTTTTAAAAATTCAGATCCAAATATTTGGATCAAGATTTAAATCTGGATCCAATTCAAAATCTAGAATTTATTTCTTATAAAATAAATTTAAATGAAATTTTCTAAAACTTAGGTTGTTGAGGTCAACAACTACCAAATTTGGAAGAATTTCGACGAGGGTCGACTTGGACGATTTTTGGTTGAGCCGAGTGGGCTAAATCTCGGTTGAGCCTGTCTTAAAAAGATTCGGCATGGGCCAATGTGACTGAATTTGGTCAAATTTTGGACGAAATCAAATTTCGATTGAACCAACTCTACCAAACATCGGTCGTGGCTAACTTGGTTGAATTCGAACAAATTTCGTTAGGCGTTGACGAGTCCAAATATATCCAAATTGAGGCCAAATTTCGGTCGGGGTCGACACGGTCAAATATGACCAAATTTCATTAAGAGTTAATGCGTTTGAGTACGACCAAATTTGGGCAAGGGCCGACTTGGCCAAATTTCGTTCGAGGCCGACTCGACTGGATTTGGCATGAATTTTGGCCGGGGTTGATCCTTCTAAATATGACCAAATTTGGTACGGGGCCAACTTTGTCGAATTTGACCGAATACGGCCAAATTTCGTTTGGGGATAACACGATCGAATACTACCAAATTTGGGTAGGGGTTGAATCAGCCGAATATGACCAAATTGGGGCTAAGACGGACTCAGCAAAATTTTGGTAGGGGCACACTTAATAAAATTAGGTTGAATACGGAAAATTTCAACCGAGGCTAAATTTAGTCAAATTTCGTTCGAGACCGACTTTATCAAGTACTACCAAATTTTGTTCGGGGCCGACTCTACAAAATCTGGCAAAATACGACCAAATTTCGGTTGGGGTCAACTCGACCGATTTTCGATGGAGCCACCTTGACCATATTATGTAAAATTTCGTTTGTGGTCGATGTCAATGATGAGTCATTATTTTCCTCCATTCCACTAGCCTTTGTGTACCTATTTGATTGTTGTTCAGTGCTTAATTATTTATCTTTATTGGGCCACTATTCCGAATTTGGGTTAATTTCAAATTATTTGGCCTAATTTTCGTTTTTAATTATTTTTAGGTACTTTGGTGAAGCAATTCTGGATCTTGGACATTAATCTTCAGATGAAGAGAGTTGTCACGTCATTTCCACGTCATTTCCACATCATTTCCACGTCATCTAAGTGAATGGGCCAACATTTGAGGCTAAGTAGTGACATTTTTGTAATTTTTCACCCAGTAGTGTCCTTTTTGTAAATAATAGTGGTAGAATTGATTTGACCATAAGATTTTAGGTCTTTTAGCATGGACAACCGTATTTTATTCTTCTCTCCAACCTCCATTTTTGCGTTTTGAGCTTTGGTGGGTGACCATTATAACACCCCAATTTTGGGATGCCACGGAAAGTTAGAAAATTATCATTGTTTAGCGAAAAAGGATTTTCATTGAAAATGTACTAATAAAAACTTATATTTTATTTAAATTACATAGTTCAAAACGTTACTTTGTCAAAAAAACTTCCAATAATAATTGTGAACAAAAGAAAATTATAAATTGTAAAAACTCCCGAGTTCACCCCAGTCTCTTGTCGATCTACTACATGCCAAAAGTATCTACATTATCATCTGCTCCCGTATAACACACACGTTATACGATCATCGCACACACAACAAACACATAAACAAACAAATAGGGGTAAGCTAACCATAAACAATAATATATAAAAGAATTACGTAAATATAACACGACAAATAATACTCAACATCTCATTCAAGTAACACTTAAGCATTTAAGATCACAATCAAACTTTATTTTGAACACATAACCCGAACATCCAAACAACCATATCAAACCAACAAACTATCACATGATTCATCTCAAATCCTTAACATAGTGATCATAATCAAGCTTTGGTTTTTCGCGGCCTCTCACCCCACAACAACATCTAGTTTCCTAGAACAAATGGTTTGATGTGTCCCACTATCGCAGCCAGACGGTCTCCCTTATTCCTCAAGGAATTATGAGTAAAAATGTTAATGCATTGCACATCGGGCACTATACTTGTAACGAGCCAAAATAAGGTGAAAACATCTTTCCCCTCCCCACTGCTTCACACAGGCGAAAGGGTACAACACTCGAACCAATCCTCTACCACTGCTTCACACAGGCGAAAGAGTCTTCACTAGGTTCCTAGGTACGGAAAACCTCACTCAACATTTAATTCCACCAAGAGCTTTCAACAAGGCAAAACACTCCCAACATGCAACACATGAGAATTTATATATTGCCAAGAAAGTACTCACCATCACATCACACATGAGAAAATAAAGTTCCATCAACAACCCATCAACTTACTAACCAACACATTTAAGAATGAACTCAACGAGTGACATTCATTCAAACGCATGTATAACATCACACACACGTAACTATCCTCAAACAACCACTTTAACTCCATAACCATGCAACCCATGAAAATGAAGAAGGACCACCCATCTCATAATATCCCACCAATACATTAACACATAAAATAATTAGTAAAACCAAATGAAAAGCATCATCCAAAAATATGAGAATTTAAAGAGAACCAAAAGTTTAAAGAATGAAAGAAAAAAAAATGTAAGTCCTACGTAAAACAAAAATAATGCAAGCAAGGAAAGAGAATTTGTTATTACATGTGGACCCCACCCATGCACCAACCAACATGCTAATCTTGAGAAAGGTCATCTACGTGATTGAACAAGCATTTGTATATTTATATATGTGTGTGGCCCACCAAAGTTAAATCCCATGCCTTTTTACGTGAAAGAGAAAGTAAAGAAAGAAGAAAGAGAAAATGCAAAGTGGTGTGAAAATGAACAAAAGTCTGCACCATTAAATAAAGGAAAATGATATGCTGACCCCTTTTTTTGACTCCATAAGTGACCCCCTGACGTGGCATGCACATGTGGAAATAATTTTTTAAATTAAAAGTAATTTTTGTGAACCATTTTACTCCAGACGTGGCTTGTAGCGGATAGTGGGTTGGGCGGGTCAGAATCGGGTCAGAAGGCATTTTGGATAGTGGGTTTGGGCGCGTTTTAATTGAAAGGGTAGGAAATTAGGGTTTCGTGTGGAGAGTGGGAGCAAAAACGAGATTTCGGGTCAGAAGCAGTTTTTGGAGAGTGGGCTTGGGCGTGAATATTCGGGTCAGAAGCAATTTTGAGAGAATGGGTTGAACGTTTGTATTTGTTCCTTCTCCCGCGCACTCCGTCTCCGAACAGTCTCCGCACAGTCGCCGCACAACAACTGTCTTCTCACTGGCAGGGTGTGCATTGTAGATGGCGAAGGGTTTATTGGTAAAAATTTTGAACATTCTTTCGTTCTCCCCGCGCTCACTGGTATGAGTACTGACTTTCCCTTTTGTGGTGGCAGTTGTAGGTTGTGTTGTCACCGGCAACGCGAACGGATTTTGGAGTGGTTCGTCTGGCGAAGGAAGATAGCATAAGATAGCACAGTGTGGGTATGCGGAATCTCTGTGGCAGCTAAACCTTGAAAGGGTTAGGGTTTGCGGACAGGGAGGGCGTTTGCTGTGGAGGAGTTGAATCGTTTCTCTTTGGTGTTTCTCCGGCGCACTCAGTGGAAGATCCTCTTCTCTCCGCATAGTCGCCGTTTTTGTTCCCGCCGGCAAGGTGTTCAGTGTAGGTGGCGAATGGTTGTTTGGTCTTAGATTTCAACATTCTTTCCTTTCTCCCCCGTACTCACTGGTATCAGTTCTCATTTGACCCCCTTTTGTGGTCGCAGTTGTAGGTTGTATTGTCTCCGTCAACTCCAACGGTTTTTGGAGTGAAAGGGAGTTCTGACGAAGCATATCCTCCATTAGTCAACCACTGTTTTGAAAGGCCACAGTTCATTTTCCTAAGGCTTTGTAGCAGATTGTAGGTATGCCAATTTTATTTGTATTTGTTGTCTTAGGGGTTGTTCAAGTGCATGAATATAATTTTTAGATGATAACTTGATGGATGTGGCGATGGAGAAGATGGTGACGGAGATGAGGAGTATTAGAATCTGGAATATCTGTCTGATATGGCTTCTTTATTTGATTTGAACTTTTTTGTTTTCTCTGGGATCAAACTGTGTGTGTGATTTTTGAATGTTTGGTTGTTATCGAATATCAATATATGTGTTGTGTGTAGCACAGAATTTAGAAGTTTCCCTATGTCAAAAAACCCAGCCCCATCACTTTAAATCCAAAGAATTTGTTGAATCCCAGATAGAAAATGTATACTTTCCAAAATGTATTTTCTTGTGTGTAACGTATGAAAGAAATTTTACTCACAGTAGTTTAAAATTTTTCATCCAAAGAGCTCTTCGAAGGCGCTTCGACTGTTTCCTAAAGTGAAA
>Ga0214545_1009755_pt1 | contig 14393 bp, 21 predicted proteins | sample CNSS4metaG_FD_160064 | JGI IMG/M metagenome (GOLD analysis project Ga0214545, IMG submission 160064) | Root nodule microbial communities from cowpea collected in UCLA plant growth center, Los Angeles, California, USA - CNSS4 | ecosystem: Host-associated > Plants > Roots > Nodule | place: USA... | reverse complement strand
TGGAAAGGAACCTTCACATCTAGATAGCTTGCTATCTTAATGTCCAGTGGGGATTTCCTTGGTTTTCTTAATCAACTCACACCATATTCAATAATCTTAAAAAGGAACAAGATAATCCTTCATCAGATAGGGATCTTGAAGTCCGACATCAAGTGTTGGTTAGGTTCTCTATTAGAAAATACAAAGACAAAGTTTTATGTGATGTAATTCTAATGGAAGCTTGCCATATTCTCTTACGTAGGCCGTGACAATTTGACCGTAAAACCACACACCATGGCCATACCAATGAGATCACCCTCCAACATCATTCTAAAACTTTTGTTTTACATCCCCTCACTCCTACTCAAGTTGCTAGTGACCAAGCTCAAATGAGAGCTAGGAGGGAGGAAGAGAGTTCCACCAACTCTACTAAATTATCCAAGGATTCTAAGACAAAGGTAGAGGAAGTCTCTCCTTCTAAGGATGTTCATCATGAAGTGCTTCTAACTCATAAAAATCTTTTACAAACTCTTCATGTTGAACACCCTTCCTACCTTTTGCTTTGTCATGCTGTCCTTACATGTCTCCAACATCCTTCACTTAAGGATCTACCTCCTTTTGTTTGTGCTCTTCTCCATGAATTTGCGGATCTTTTCCCTAAGGATGGCCCCCAATGCCTCCCATCTTTTAGAGGAATAGAGCACAAGATTGATTTTGTCCTAGGGGTCAGTCTACCTAATAGACCAGCCTATAGGACAAATCCAATTGAGACTAAAGAGATAGAGACTCAAGTGACCGAGTTGTTAGACAAAGGATGGGTCCAGAAGAGTCTTACTCCTTGTGCTGTTTTCGTGTTGTTGGTGCCCAAAAAGGATGGCAAATGGCACATGTGCTGTGATTGTAGGGCCATCAACAACATTACCATAAAGTATAGGCACCCCATCCCTAGACTAGATGATATGTTGGATAAATTGTATGGAGCCAAAATGTTTTCAAAAATAGACCTCAAGAGTGGTTATTACCAAATTCGTATTGCCAAAGGTGATGAGTGAAAAACCGCTTTCAAAACTAAATTTGGTCTATATGAATGGTTAGTCATGCCTTTTGGCCTAACCAATGCTCCTAGCACATTCATGCGACTAATGAATCATGCCCTACGAGATTGTTTGGTGGGGAAGTTTGTGGTTGTTTATTTTGATGACATTTTAATTTATAGCCATAACTTCAATGTTCATCTAGGACACCTTAGGGTAGTCCTTTCTCTCCTTAGAGACCATCAACTCTATGCCAACATAGACAAGTGCACTTTCTTTGTAGAGAGTGTCATATTTCTTGGGTTTGTGGTCAATAAATGTGGGGTTCATGTTGACCCCCACAAAATCAAAGCCATCCAAGAATGGCCTGTTCCAAAGAATGTTGGGGACATCTGTAGCTTTCATGGGCTAGCTAGCTTCTATAGATGGTTTGTACCCAGTTCTCCACTATTGCCTCACCCCTTAATGAAATCGTCAAGAAAGACACACCTTTTGTGTGGGGTGATAAGTAACAACAAGCCTTTGATGAGATCAAGGCTAAAATCACCCAAGCACCAGTTCTACCTCTTCCAAACTTTGAGAAAACTTTTGAGCTAGAATGTGATGCTTCTGGGGTTGGAGTAGGTGCAGTTTTATTACAAGAAGGCCATCTAATTGCTTACTTCAGTGAAAAACTCAATGGCCCTTCTCGTAATTACCCCACCTATGACAAAGACTTGTATGCCCTTGTGCGAGCTCTTCATACTTGGTGTAAGACTCGTGGAAATTAATTAATTAAATAATTAATTAATTAATAAATGTGGGAGGGGGGAACTTTAATGACATTAAATGTAATTGGTATGACGTGGAAAAGTACTAGCTCAATTGGTTGAGAGTACTTGGTTGTGTGAGAGGACTTGGGTTCGAGTCCTATGTATGCCATTTGTGTGTTATTTGATTTATTATTATTTTGATAATATATTTGTGCCTAGTGAGTGATAGTATAATCATAGTATTTTGATGATTATCACTCAAGATGAGTTGGTTGGATCGTTGTGTACTAAATTGGCATTGGTAGGGTCACGGGTTGAAACCTTGATGGACATAAAGTAGACTTTATTTTTGCTAAATTTAGCTTGGAGTGAATGTGAAGAGGTAGAGGGAACCCTAGCAGAAGGGGCAGCCAAGAGGGTCTGAAAAACCATTATGTAATTATCATTGGATAGGCATTAAACCCATAATTAAGCCTATTTTCGTTTCAGATTTTTAACCCATCATCAAGACACCTATAAAAGGTTAATTTAGGGGAAAAGAAAGGGTTTTGGCAGTGTTGTGAATTGGCTTTTGAGAGGAGAACGAATTTTGAGAGTGTGATAAGAGAAGTGAGTGCAATTGGGAGAAGAATTGAGAGAAAGGACTAGGCTGTTTGGGAAATTGGAGAAGAACCCTCAAAGGCTATCAGTTTGTGCAAGGATCCCAATTTAGGGGAAGCTGCCTTTTGTGTATAAAAATCAAATGTGTTGTGATTTTCGTTTTGCTATTCTCAATTGAATTCAGAGTGTTGTGAATTTTTGTGTATGCGTAATGGGATTGAGAATTGGTCTACTTGATGTTGTTGTCAAGCCTTATATGCCTCACATGATTTGGATGGGGTTTTGGGTGGTTGTTTTGGGTAAAGCCTCGAGTTTTGGTAGTTTAAATGGATATAAAGCATGTTCATATGGTTTGATTGTTGAAATAAATTGAATGAGAATGATTAAACTGTATTTTGGGCATGGTTTTGGTGAATTGTGTGCGTGAATAGAGACGAAACTCTGAAAGCTTCGCCCAAGAGAGTTTATCTCGCCTAAGCGAAAGTTGCAGAATCTCGTTCCTGGTTCTGGTTCGCGTTTCTCACTTAGGCGACTGCGGGCAGTGTTGAGCGACAGGTTCTCTCGCTCAGGCAAGGAGGGCTCGCCCAAGCGAGGTCGCGATGAGACCTGTACATGTTAAGCGCGACTTCTCGTCCAGGCGAGGAGTTTTGGTCTTGAGCGACAGATACTCTCGCTTAGACGAGAGTGGCTCGCCCAAGCGAGGTCACTACGAATCCTGTTACGGGTTACGTTGATATCCTCATCCAGGCGAGGGTCTGTGTGTTTTTGAGCGAATGTAGGACTTGCTCAAGCGAGTCGGGCTCGCTTAAGCGAGATGATGCGGTGCAGCCACTGTTTCACACTCGCTCAAGCGAGGTAGGTTAGCTTAAGCGAGGCTGATCGACTAGCTTGGGCGAAGATCCCTGGCTTAAGCGAGAGTGCTGCGAATTCTATGGTTGAGTGTGCTGTTTGAGCTGGTTTGCTTGCTATTTCCTAAAGTATAGGAATTATATGCTTGTGTTTATGGTGTTTGGGCTTGAAGGACTAAGTCCATAGAATTTTGGGATGTGCTTAGATTGAGTCGCGAACGAGGAGTTCGTGATGGGTGGACCTCATGCGGAACGTGAACAGTTTAGTTCACCGGAGGTACTCTCGTTGGGATAAGTGAGCGAGGGAATTCATCTTATGCTCAACTTGAGAATGCTATGAGCGAGGGAGTTCATAGTAGGAAAGGCGGGTATGCGTGTCTGGGTCCGAGCGAGGAGTTTGGATGAACGGGCGTGAGAGTCCGTGAAGCAGGACTACAAGCGGGTTAGGCTTGTAGGTTGGACCACGAGCGAGGAGGGCCGTGGGAGCACATGAAATCCCAAGACTTAGAGAGCATGCATGAACTCATAATGGTCATGAGTGTGGGAAAGTGGGTGTGTTGTGAAATGTTAAATAATTATGACTTATCAGGTGGGTGTATTTTCATATTTATTTACATATATGTGAATAGCTCACCCTATCTGTTTGTGTGTGGCGATAATCGGGTAACTTGTTATCCAGGAGCAGATGATGTTTCAGGTAAGCCAGGAGATGCTTAGTGGCGGAGTGAGGGATCAGCGTACATGGGGATTTTCTAAAGATTGTTATTAAATTACCATTTAGTTTGACTTATAGAATTTTATTGTTTTGGACTTTTAAATTGTAAAAGTGAATTATGAGCATATTTGATTATTTATAGCGGTTATTATAGTTTTTTTTTAAATTTCCCGTGCTTTTGGGAAATGTTTAAAAATAAATGAGGTATTTATTTTTTTATTTTGCTTATTTATATTTATCTTAAGTAATATCCTACAAGGATGTTACACTTGGGAACACTATCTTGTGTCTAAAGAGTTTATCATTCACACTGATCTTGAAACTCTCAAGTATTTGAAAAGCCAACACAAGCTTAACAAGAGGCATGCCAAGTGGGTTGAATTTCTAGAACAATTCCCTTATATCATCAAATACAAGAAAGGGAAATCCAATGTTGTGGCTGATGCACTTTCTAGAAGATATACTCTTTTAGCCAAACTTGGATCTCAAATTATTGGATTTGACAATATATGTGAATTGTATAGTCAAGATCCCTTCTTTGCTTCCATTTATTCTGCTTGTTTCCATAAGTCCCAAGGCGGCTTCTATACCTTCAATGGATACCTTTTCAAAGAAGGTCGCCTATGCAATCCATTTGGTTCTCACCGCAAACTTCTCATCATTGAGATGCATGAGGGGGGACTTATGGGACATTTTGGGATCGCCAAAACATTGGCAATGCTTAAAGAGAAATTCTTTTGGCCCCACATGAAACTTGATATTCAAAAGTATTGTGCTAGTTGTTTGACTTGTTTGAATGCTAAGTCTAGCGCAATGCCTGCTAGGATGTATACTCCTTTGCCTGTGGCTTCCACCCCTTGGGAGGATATTAGCATGGACTTTGTCCTAGGGCTTCCAAGGACTTCTAGGGGTGTTGATTCGATTTTTGTGGTGTTGGACCATTTTTCAAAAATGGCACATTTTATTCCATGCCACAAAGTGGATGATGCAAGCCACACTACAAAGTAGTTCTTTAGAGAAGTGGTTCGTCTTCACGGCTTACCCAAGAGAATTGTGTCTGATAGGGATACTAAGTTCCTTAGCCATTTTTGGAGGACCTTATGGTCTAGGATTGGAACTAAACTTTCTTTTTCTACTTCCTGTCACCCTCAAACTGATGGGCAAATAGAGGTAGTCGATAGATCCCTCTCCATATTGCTTAGGGTTGTGCTTAAGGGGAACCATAAATCTTGGGATGAGTATCTTCCCCACATTGAGTTTTCCTACAATAGAGTGGTCCATAGCACCACCAAACTCTCACCTTTTGAGGTTGCCTATGGCTTTAACCCTCTCACTCCTCTACACTTGTTACCTTTTCCATCTTCTTTTTACTTTGTTCATAAAGAAGGGGTTTCTAAGTCTCAATTTATCAAATATTTTCACAAGAAGGTTAAGAGTCAAATTGAAGCCCAAATGGAAAAGATTGTAAACTCTAAAAACAAGGGTATTAGAGTTCGGTCATTCAATGAAGGTGACTTAGTTTGGCTTCATCTAAGGAAGGAAAGATTTCCTCAATTAAGAAAATCCAAACTTAGTCTCCATGGTGATGGTCCAATCCAAATCATAAAGAAGATCAACAATAATGCTTATCAATTGGATCTTCCAGCTAAATATGGTCTGCATCATACTTTTAATATCACTGACTTAGTTCCTTTTACAAGTACTGTAGCTGATGAAGATGACAACCAAAATTTGAGGGCAAATCCTCTTCAAGGGGGAGCGGATGATGTGACCCCAACAAGCCTAAATGAACCTTCAAGCCCCATTTCAAGTGCAAGCCCACTTAAAGGCCCAATTACAAGATCAATGATGAAGAAGATTCAAAAGGGTCTCCCATTAAATGATCACAAATTCAATGAGCTTTTCACATTATTTACATGGGCCAAAGATATCACAAAGACTTGAAGGAGTGCATGTAAATCTAGTAGTGTAGATTTAAATTGGGCCATTGTTTGGGCTTTGCTTTCAATAATGGTGTAAGACATAAAAATAGGTGTTACATGTACAAACGCGCTCGACCCACTAAGAGTCTCCCTTAGGCCATGCATCCCATGGAGCCAAGTCCACACTCCACCCATGCGCCTCTTTCATCCAAGGGCTAAGAGAGTGTCTTCTTTTCCAAGTCTTCATCCAAAGGCTAGGAAGATGCCTCCTTCTCCAAGCCACCATCCAAGGGTGATGATTAAAGCTTCTCCTCCAAGCTTGATCTAAGGGCAAAGAATTAGTCTAGCTTTTAGGCTCACATATAAAAGCCAAAAGTAGACCATTTGTACATTTTCACTCTTGAAATTTTATGCAATAGATGCTAATTGAGTTGAGATCAATCCTCCCTCTATTGCCTTTGAGAGTCACTCTTTCTAAAGATTTCCTCTCTCTACCTCTAGCCACCTTCCTTAGGCTAGCTTAGGTTTGGAAATCCTATCACCTCCTTCACCTACCATAGCTTGCAAGAGCCTTCAAAACTTGCCTCCACTCATTCATCCAAGTTTCGCTGCACCATGGAGTTCTTCACGCACCTTTGAGCTCCACCACGAGCTCCACCACTACCACAAATTTTCCAAAGCAATCCCTAAGGACATGATTAATTAATCTTATGAAGGTGCTAGGTGCATTAGTTAAGGCAAAAAGCATCAGTAACCACTCATATGGACCAAATTTTGTTTTAAATGCGGTCTTCAACTCATCACCCTCTTTCATTCTTATTAGTGATAACCACTTTTAAGTTCTATTTTGGAAAACATGATGGACCCATGCAATTCATCTAATATGTAATCAAGCCTTGAAATTGGGAACCTATTCTTTATTGTGATGTTGTTTATAGCCCTACAATGATAACACATTCTCCATTGACCATTTTTCTTGGACACCAACAACACAGGCACAACACATGGACTTAGACTCTTTTGCACCACACCTTTGTTTAGCAAATATTGAACTTTAGTCTCAATCTCCTTGGTTTCTTGGAGGTTTGTTCTATATGCGGGCCTATTTTGTAACCTTGCTCCAAGAACAAAATCAATTTGATATTCTATTCCCCTAATCAGAGTAAGTCCCTTACGACCTTCTTGGGGGAATACATCATCATATTCTTTCAAAAGTTCTTTCGAAGGAGATAGAAACTTAAGTTATAGATTTGAAATGGTGCATGAGTTGGGAGCTTGCTCCCTTTGAATTTTGCACACACCTTATTCTTTTCTCTCTTCATCTCTCATTTTCATCATTTGTATTTGATTCTCTAACACTTTATAAGGTGCTAAGGGATGAAGCATAAAATTTTTATCCTTGTGGTGAATGGTGTTTTCATCAGTAAGACCACTGTATAAAGTTTTCTTGTCAAATTGTCATGGTCTTTCTAACAAAATATGGCAAGCTTCCATAGGGACTATGTCACAAAACACTTTATCCTCATAATTTCCTATGGATAACTTTACTTTCGCTTGTTATGTTTTCTTCCTCTTCTTCTTAGTTACTATATGAATCAACACCTCTTAAGATCATGACCTTTTTGGTGGGGCATTGAGATGCCATGTGACTTCTACCAAGACATTTAAACACTTAATGTCACTTGTATGCATGGATGATGATGATCCCTCCCTGGGTTTCTCTCTTTCTAGATTCCTAGAGGATTCTTCATTTCTCAATTATTTTCCCTCCATCTTATTGTCCTTCTTGGTGTTAAAGCTAGAGTAAAGTTTTAAAACTTTTTCTTAAGAGTTGTTGCTATACTTTTATGCACATTTGTACCAAATCATGGTAAGGCAACAATTCTACTTTATGTCTAATCTCAAGATTGAGACCACTAAGAAACCTAGAGATGGTTATTTCTTCTTGCTTTCTAATTCCCGCCTTCATTATGTAAAGTTCCATCTTTTCGCTATACTTCTTTACATTCATGGTTCTTTGTTGGAGACTTTGGAGTTTTTCCATAATCTTCCTATAATAGTAGGAGGGTATGTGTCTTATTCTCATGACACTTCTTAAATCATTCCAATATTGGACTTGAGGGGAAAGTTTTCTTTCTCTCTATAGGGAAGTCCACCAATACATATGACATTCCCATGGAATCTCAAGGTTGCTAGTGAGATCTTTCTTTCCTCACTCACTTGATGGAATTCAAAAAGTTGTTATACTTTCATTTCCCAATCTAGGTATACCTTTACATATTCTTTCCCTTGGAAATGAGGAAGTTCTACTTCTCTTGGTGCATGCTCTCTTACTTCACGCTCCCTTCTATGCACTCTTGGTAGAGGAGGTTGATAGTATTGGCTGACAATTCTACTATCCTTCTCATAGTGTGTGATTTGTGTGGGAGTTTTGGAGCTTTTCCTTGATTGGTTCCCGGTCCTCAATTTCACTTGAATCTTTTCATCTTTTTGCCTAAGTATTCTTAGCTCTTCCTCTATGAAAGCAAGATGAGCATCCCTTTCAACTTTCTCTTTTTCTTTTACGATTACTTCTTGCTTCCTCCAAAGTTTAAGTGATTTTTATTCTTATGCCAAATTGTTTAAACTTGGTTGGGCCTCTTCATTAGAATCACTTCCAATTTGGTAGGTTGTAGCTTAAGACACGTAACATCTTAGGCGGGTATTACTTAATAAAAGAAATTTATAATTGAAATTTAATTCAAGTGTTTGATATTATTCCCAAAACGCGAGAAAATTTTAAAAAATCATTATCACGCCAAAAACCAAATTTATAATAGGAAATTACAAGTTTATTTCAAAATAGAGTTTCTTTATAAAAGCCATAAGTACTAGCCCTTGCTCCGTCTCTATGCCTTACCATCAACACTTGGATTATCATATGCTCCTGTGTAGCTAGTCACCCAATCATCGCCAAATACAACCCAAAATAACTTAACTAGGTTCTCATTTAATAAAGGCATCCATACCTTGAGGTGCATAAAAACCCTATTCTTATAATCCTTAAGAGATTAACACATAATCAACCATGGTGTTAGGGATTCTATATGCTTCCACGAACCTGTCCGCTCGTGGTCCAACTCTATGAACATCTTCGGTCGTAGTCCAACATGCGTGAACACATCCTATTATGAACCTCCCCGCTCATAATAACCTCAAGTGTGAGCACGAAACATACGAACCTCCCAGCTCGTATCCCCACATAAGAGTACATCCAATACAAACCTCCCCGTCTATATTAATCACGTGTTTCCAACTCCATTACAAACATTCCCGGTCGAAATCCATGTAAGCATATCCCAAACCAAAACCATCATCACGAAGCATGCAAAACACCCCACAAACACACATTACCACTACACTATCGCTTGGCACAGCCTAAGCCCCGCCAGGCAAAGTTGTAGTGCATACCACCTGGCAAGACTAAGACACCGCTAGGCGCTACACTCTCTAGGGACTTCCCTAGTTAAACTAGAGTTTGGCGATCCAATATGCACCACCATGTTCTACACTAGTAGCGTGAACAGTTTCAGGTTTAAGATCCAGAACAGGGTCTAAACATCAATTCATGCAGCACATACATCCAAATGCATCAGTACACAATCCCCTACTTCAATTTAAATGCATTTGCACAACCACATATCTCAAACAACAAAACATATATATATATATATATATATATATATATATATATATATATACACACACATTCACAATTGAGACTATGCTAACACTTGAGTTTATCCAAGAATTAATCATACTCATAGGAACTCTAAAACATCAACCCAAATAATGTATATTCTTATACAAAATCCAAGGCTTATCTCAGACAATACCCATAGAAAATCCCTTTCCATCAATCCCTCATGTTAATCCCAAAATTCACATCATCACATAGTCATACAAGCTCACATTAATCGCACCCTAAGCAATCCAAAAGATAAATTTCGAAACCAAAAGCCACAATCTATACACAACTCATGCATAGTCATATATTCATAACATGTAGCACCTACACTAATTCCTTTACCAATTACCTCATCCCAAACTCCATTTCATATACTTTATATTCATGAATTACGCATTAAACCCACAACATTACCCATATATTCATTTTATATCAATATTACATGCATTCACAATTAATAATTCCCTTAAACACCCAACCCACACCAACACACTATAATCACTCATTCAACTGTACTTTTCGGGTGTTGCCTAGTGGTACCTACTTGCCGCCAGGCAGTGCATTAGAGTTCTTGGGCAGAACTCTGATTTTTGCACCTGCGAGGAATTCCAAGCACCCAAATAACTTGACTCAATGATCCAATTGCACAAAACCACATCAATTCATATTTATAATATTCATGCATATTCAATAATAACATATAAACATAAAATCATTACAATCTTGTGCAGTCTCTCACATTTCCAATTCATTCTCAAACCCTAATTAAACTATCATGTTCGTGCAATCATGAAAGTACCAAATTATCATCAAATAGTGGCATTCTTAACATCTTATATCAATTATTACTCAACAAGAATGAAGAGAAATAATTATCTAGAAGAACCAGCAATTGGCGAGGACATTTGCCCAAAACATTTATATAGATATATATGTATATATATATATATATGTATGTATATATATATATATACATATATATGTATATATATATACATATATATACATATACATACATATATATATATATCTATATATATATATATATATATATATATATGTACCACACCGAGCCAATTCAACAAAATAGTAATAAAACGATGCCTATGTACCAAAGCATTCAAGTAATCAGCCTAGGCCGAGCTGACCTAAGTCTAACCGGCCTAAACCTGTAACCTAAAACATCTAGAGGAACAACCTGCCTAAGACAACACATGAGCAACACAAACCGTCAAGGAAAGTAGTCGGCTTAGGCTGGCAACCCCAAAATACTTTGCAAAATCAGAACCCCCCTAGTGTTCAATGGGTCCACCTCAAGGCCTGGGTTAGGGCCCAGGCCTACTTACAGCCCAAACTAAGGCCCAAGCCAGGGCCCAACCCATGGCATAACCAAACATAATTAATACTCTATAAATACACGTGGATCCCAGTAATTAAAGGTACGCATTCATTACTCCATTAATCGTCTGATTTGACCTTTTTGAGAGCTTTGACTCACTTGAGCTTCGGAGTCCCTTCTGCAGGTAACCCCTCCTGGGTCCAAGCTGACATATGCCAACCGGGAAGAGACCAACTAAGGAGATAGCGGACTACATAGGTAAGGTGACGCTTGTGCCTAACTTATCTTGTTTGTTTTCTGTAGGAACAATTGGCGCCCACCGTGGGGCACGAGACGAACACCTTAGTACCCGTTTTTCTCCAAAGATGGTTTCAACCCGCAACAAAGTTGGAGTTAACAAGGAGGCTGATGCTGGCCCCTCAAGGCTCGCTAACATCACTCCTGACCTGGCCGACGGCCAGGCTAAGATGCAACAAGAGTTGGCAGATCTGAAGAAACGCAGCGCTGATGAGATGGAGGCGCTACGGCAAGAGAATTCTCGCCTCAGGCGAAAGATCGAAGCTGATCCCACCCTGAAAGGAAAAGCCAAGGAGGTGTTTGAGGCTGCAAGGTCCCCGACCTTCCAGCCCACAAAAGAAGAAAGCGAATACAACCCCACCCCTCACACCTTCACTACCACCCAACAAACACCTATTCCCTCTACCCATCCTGCTCACTTCCCATCCACCCAACTAGGGCACACCGCAGTCCCTACCCCTGCTGCTACCCTCCCCACCACCCAGATCCCCTACAATATACCCACCACCCTACACACTACACATGTTCCACCTTACAACCTACAATACCTCCCGACAACCCACACTCCCCGTACAACTTTACCTCCACCTTCCCCACTATGATCCACCATCCCATCCCTCTCCATCCGCTCCAACCCCACCAACCCAAACGTCGCGACCCCTTCACCGATTTTATCGCCAACACCCCCCTTCCTGCCCAGTGGGAACCCTTTACACTGGACCGCTACACTGGCGAAACCGACCCTGACGAACACCTCAAAGTCTACATCACCCATGTCGCCCTGTACACGTCCCAGGACGCGGTCTTTTGCAAGGTCTTCCCCACCACCCTCAAGGGCCCTGCACTAGAATGGTTCACAACCCTTCCACCCTACTCCATCGACAGCTTCGACACCCTCTCTCATATGTTCTCCACCCATTTCGCTGGCAACCGTCCACACCAAACTACCACAATCTCCCTCTTGGGCATTAGACAAGAACAAGGCGAACCACTCAAAGCGTTCATTGATCGCTTCAGTAAGGCAGCCCTTCGAACCCCACACCTCAATCAAGAAATGATCCTTCAATGTATGGCACTCACCCTCCAACCCGACCCCTTCGCCAACAATGTCTCTCTCCACCCACCTGCGTCTATGCACGAGCTCAAGTTGCGTGCCGCTGACTATGTTCCCATGGAGGAAATGCAGACCCTCCACACAAAATTCTGCAATGACTATGCCACCACTTCCTTCAACCCAACCCTGCAACCCGCTCACCCCGATTCCCGCCCATGCGAACCCCGCCAACCCAGTTTTACCAGATATGCCCCCCTCATTGTCGCTCGCTCCCGCATCCTTGACGAAGCCCTACAAGCTGACCTCATTCCACCACCACGTAAGACAACCACTCCTCCTAATGCTGATATGACCAAGTATTGCCGCTACCACCGCAACCATGGCCACACTACAGAAGACTGCAAAGCACTCCAGGATAAAATAGAAGAATTGGTCCGTGCAGGTCACTTTCGCTGCTTCATCCGTAGAGATGATCATTCCTCTCGATCCTGCCACCCCCTCGATCCGACCACGGACGCCCTCTACACGACTCTTGCCACGACAGACGCCAAGCCTAACCCGCTAACTAGGAACCCCAACCGGCCTGCACCGACATCACCCCTGCCGATCCTCCCCTATGTGGCACTATAACACCATCTCTAGTGGCTTCGCTAGTGGAGGATCCACCTCTTCTGCCAGAAAGAAACACCTCCACCTTATTCAATCCATCAACCATATTACCCATTCCCATCACAGACGCCACATGCCTCCCATCATCTTCACCAACGATGACTTTCACGGCCTCGACCACCAACAAGACGACCCCATGGTCATCACTGTTGAAATCGAAAACTACGCCGTTAAGAAAGTCCTAGTCGACCAGCGCAGCTATGTTGACATTCTCTACTGGGCCACCTATCAAAAACTCCAGCTCCCAAACACGGCCATGGTCCCATATGAAGAACCAATTTATGGCTTCTCTGGCGAACAAGTTTTCACCCGCGGCTACATCGACCTTCACACCATGTTTCGTGATGGAACCCAAACCAAAACCATTCCCATCCGCCTCCTTATCGTCGACGCACCCACATCCTACAATGTCCTCCTGGTCGTCCGTCCCTTAACACCCTCGGCGCTGTGGTATCCACCCCCCATTTGGCCATGAAATTCCCATCCCTTTCTAGCGACATCCTCACCATCCACTGCGACCAACGCCTGGTACGCGAATGCTACATGGCCAGCCTGCGCCCACAACTCCCAATCCAGCAAACCAACCACATTGAGCGACCACCTGGCTTCGGCATCGCCCTATCAGGCGAATATCTAGACCCCAGAGTGGGCCGGGATGTTCCTCTCCAACCTGTTGAGGAGACCTCCCCTTTAGAGCTTCCCAATGGCCACTCCATCAACTTAGGCACCGGTTTGAACTCTGACGAGCGTGCCATTATCACACCTATCCTTGTCAGCAACACAAACCTTTTCACCTTGTCAGCCACTGAATTATCTAGGGTCGACCCTCTAGTAGCATCCCACAAGCTATACATCTACGAAGAAGCCCGCTACATCTCCCAGAAAAAACACAAACTTGGCGAAAAATGTCGTCTAGCAGCTAAGGCTGAGGCTGTGATGAAGGATTGACCCCAACCAAGGATGAAGGCACCTGCTTAAGAAGACTAAGCATGTTTAGAAAGGAAGTTCACTAATCTTTCATCCCTTTCATTTGTGTTTGTTATTTTTGATTCCCTAAGTTGACTTAGTTGAATCAACTTTAGTTGACTTGTTGACCTTTGACTTGTTGACTATAGTTGACTTGACTTAAGCCAACATGCTAATCTATGTTTATTTGCTTTGTAGGTTAATTAGAAGTAAGAAAGCAATGCTAGGTGGCGCATGGTGATTGGGGAGCATAAATGATGTGGAGGAGAGAGTAAAGAAAAGGCATAAAGCATAAAGTAAAAGGCATGAAGCAAGTGTACCTATGTACCTTTGGTCTCCTTTGTTTTTAGCACACTTTGGCCACTTTTTGGAGACATATGAGACACATTCTTTGTCTCCTTTTGTGCTAGAACGAAATTAGCCTTGCACACACCATAGTTAGCTCTTTTGTCTCTCATTTTTGTAACCTTATTTGACCTAGTTTCTAGAAG
>Ga0214545_1009754_pt1 | contig 14394 bp, 4 predicted proteins | sample CNSS4metaG_FD_160064 | JGI IMG/M metagenome (GOLD analysis project Ga0214545, IMG submission 160064) | Root nodule microbial communities from cowpea collected in UCLA plant growth center, Los Angeles, California, USA - CNSS4 | ecosystem: Host-associated > Plants > Roots > Nodule | place: USA... | reverse complement strand
AAAAAAAAATATATATATATATTATATATATATATATATATATATATATATATATATATATATATATATATATATATATATATATAAAAGAGGAATGATCAATATAAATTTCATCAAATATTATTAAAAATAAACAACAATGGGATAGTAATAGAGTCATGAATTATATTTTAGTATATTTTAAAATACATATATTAAGTTACTTTTTAATTTATATAAATGAAATATCAAATACTTTTAGATTAATATAAATTTTGTATATAACAGCTATGTGAATAATTTTAATTTCAATCATACATGGTTAATTTTAGGATTCTGCCATGCACTTTTTTATTTAGGTATTTGTATTTGTTAGTAAGAGTTTGATTTTAGTTGAGTTATTTTTCACTGATAATATTTTAAAATTTAAACTGTAAAATTATATTGTATTTAATTTTTTTTATTTCATATATTAACATTTATTAATATGAAAATTGAAATTTTAGTTGAACTTATCAAGCCATATTAGAAATATATAATATATTTTTTAATGCACATAAACTTGCAACAATTTATATTATACGATGAAAATATAATACACCAATTCAACCTTTCAAAACCTTTTAACAAAAATAATAAATAATAAATTTATAAATATAAAGTAGTTAATTAGTAGGACATGAATAAATTTATATAGAAAAAAATGTAAATTCTTAGTGTGACAACAAATAAATAACTAAAAGTAAAAAATATATTTTCATGATCATCATATCAAACTCTTTTTCTCTACATTGTCAACATTGATATAATAAACTCTATAATCAATAATATCAAGTTTATCAACCCTGACATGAGAAAAAATTGAATCAATACCACCTATAAATATTGTGAATTTTTTAAATTAATCATGAAATAAATAAATAACTTTAAAAGCAAATTAAAAACAAAACACATCCAATCAAAATAAAAAAAAATACAAAATTATTAGATTTTTTGTTAGAAAAAATGTTGAGAGAATCGGTACAAATGAATCATAAACATTCACTAGTACAGAAAAGTAAAGAGATTTGACATCGGTTATTTTCATAGTTCTATGTTTTCTAACTAAAACATATCAAGGTGAAGTAAAAAAAAGAAGACTTTAGGCTTTAGTTCTTAATTGAAGCATATTCTTTATAGATAGATTTCAGTTGCCTCCAGAACCGAAGTCTATATGTGATATTAAAAAAAAAAACATTGACGTGTACGAGATGGGCAACACAATAAGCAATGCTTGGACAATGGAAGGAGAATGCGTGAAAAATGGATTAAAGAAATGGAGTAAGGTGTGACCTTAATGAACTTGTGACGAAGATCAAAATACGTCATTGTGTGTCTCCTCATTGCGAACAAACATTAAACATACTAAAACAAATTCGAGAAAGAGGAAAACAAACCTCCAAACAACAAGAGATGATTTGTGGCTACCAATAATGGAAATGGATAGGAGAGGAGAATAAGATGTTTCACGACAATCAACAATGGCAATGGAGAATGATTCACGTGGAGAGGAGATCAATAATGACCTATTAAGTTATAATGGAAAAAGGATAGTGTGGGTTTTTGCAAGTGTAGAGGAGATAAAAAGATTCTACAGCGGCACAATGTTGTGGTAGAAAAATAACGTTGCCAAAAATTGAGTGCTAGGCAGAAGAATAGACTTCGGTTATTTATTTGTATAATCGAAGCTTATAATTGTGGTGCAAATATTTTCAAAAAATGTCACCACGTCATTATAAGTTTCGTTCTTTAAATATCCGAAGCATGTACAATATATGCTTTGATTATTTTACAACCAAAACCTATATTTGTGCAAATAACTTAAAAAATGTTACCACATTTTGAAAGAATTCATTTTTTCTTGAAATCGAAGCCTATTAGACAAAGTTAAATCATCTTTTTGCATTAATGATTCCATAAATAATCAAGAAATTACTTTCAATAAAAAAATCTCAATGAAACATTGGGATACTCCAACTCATCTATACAAAATGTCAAAAGATTAAATGCAAAAAGAATGTAAATATATAAGCAACATTGGAGCTTAGATCCCTAAACCCGAAAAATTAACCTAATACAAATAAACTTTCCCCATAAAAACACCCCTTGTATTGCGATGCAAATTCGAATTGACAAATCTATTATGTGACTTAAATTTGAATCTATAGATATTTTACTTTGGTTGAATGTAGTTCGAGTCAATGTGTGATAAGTGAACAAAACTCAAACCTTTACAAGTTTACATGCTAAGTCTAAATAAAACCTAAAACGTAAACAAACCTTAAATTCTATAATAATTAAGGTTGAATTCATATTCTTCCAATCTTTAAGTTCATTCAAATCATATATACGCTACAAAAATATCTAATTTTAATGGGGATTTATTACTGGGGTTATATATAACCGTTTAATTTTAAGTAAAAATTAGAATTAGTCAATCTTTAAATTTTTTGATCAATTTAGTTCTTTGATTTTAGAAATGCATTAATTTAGTCATTTTAGCCAAATTTTGTTAAACTTACTAAAATTTGATTAAAATGATTAAATCTATGCAATTTTAAACATAAAAGACTAGATTGATCCAAAATTTTGAAGAGAGATTAATTCCAATTTTTTTTTTCGAACATTAAGGAACATAAACATATTTTATCATATTTAATTATAGCCACAACCCTTACGTATCTAAAACTTCCAATTACTACTATCATAAAAAATTTAGGATTCTATTTTACATTTAAACCACCTATAATTTCGCTTTCCATATTTCTTTACTTCTTCTTAATTTACCATTTATCTAATTACATAAATTATTCTTCAATCTTACATTTTTTTTTTATAAATGTCATAAGAAATTTTATTAGATATTCACTACTAGAAATTATCATATTACATTGGATTTTTCCTTCTAATTTGTTAAAAAAATTTGCAAGAAAAGACGGTTTTTTACCATTTTTTGTAAAAATTTTGATTGACAGATAATTCCTTCATAGGTAATCATTTCCTACAAAATTATAAAATTTGCAGGTATTTCCTACAAAATTTGTTGCAGAAAGTGTTTTATACAAAATATTTTGCAAGAAAATTAGTAGCAATTTCTTGCAAATTTTTTTTCATAACAAAATTTGTAAATATTTCCTACGAAAAAAATTTTCAAAACAAAATTGGCAGGAAATATGATTTTTTTTAGTAGTGATTGTTCTTTTCATTATAAGAGTTTTATTAGATAATGTTCTCTTCACACAATGAGTTTTATTGGATATTAAAGGTTGTAATGCGAGGTAGTTTGGCTCGTTTAGGCCTGTTGCATATTTGATTCGCAAAATATGAGTTAGATTGGCCCGTCCACTTTTGAAATGTGATTTCAAATATCTAACCCACCTCGTATTAAGTTTTATCCACGAATATGTAGGCTGGCTCGCGTAAAAAACAATAATAAATATTTATTTTAAATTTCTTAAGAACACTGTGATTTATACCACATATTTATTTTATTTTTCGTGATATTTAAAATAATGAAAAAAAAGAATGTTATTTTATAGGAACAATAGGAAGCTTTAATTCTTATAAACAAGTCGTGGTGTTTGTATATATATGTAAGGGAATATAGCTTTGTCAGGTCAACAACTGAGGCTCCTTTTTCTAATAGATATATTGTTCTTTTCGCATGTCACCATTTTAAAAAATATTATTAGGTATATATGAACAATTACCATTAAGGTAAATATCATTGAATTTAAATAATTACTACTCCATCCATAACTATTTATGATTAATATATATATATATATATATATATATATATATATATTAATAAATATTTTTTTTTAAAAAATATATATATATATATATATATATATATATATATTAAGAAATTTTTAATGATGAAACATATACTTATATTTAAATCAAATGTATATATTAATATTTCGAACTTTACTGCTCATTAATGAAATTCAGTACAATAGAGAAAAATAAATATTAACTATGCTTGAATTTTTAAAACATAATCATGTTGACACAAAAAAACTAAAAGGTCTACTAGAGTCATGAAAAAGGATATGTAATGATAAATTAGTAGAGAAAAATGGGCATATTCAATACTAATTAAGATCAACTGCTGAAACTAACACAAATTATAATAAATATGCAGACCTAATTAATAAAACCAATTTAATCATGAAACCAACGTATAACAACAACTTGGATTTGATGGAGAAAGAGTGGTAAAGTTTTTGGTCAAAGTTATTGGTCCTCTTGGTACTGTGCCAAGTCACCAACCACTCTTCTCACAGCTTCCTCGAAGGTACACTCGTCCCAATCACTTCCCTACACAAACATCAAAAACCTCATTATTCTTCACACCAATAACAACTGTCCCTACTAAATAAACTTAGTCTTTGAGAGTGACTTTGTGGTTTTTTGTGAGTTTTACTGTCATTTCTGACATATGTGATGCCAAATACTACATGCAACCACCACAAGTTTAGTTTTCTTCTTTTAGGAGGCAACTTTATACGTATGGAAGTTATCATCATATTCATGCTGACTCATGCATATGTTCTATGGCTGCCAAAATAGAACCAACTTTTTTGAATTGAATATGCCATTTTCTGACATCATGGGATGCTGACAAACCACACCTTCACTATCATCAACTGCACTTTCGAAGTTACTTCGTTTTAACTTTAAAACATTAATTGTAACAAAAAAAGAAATTTATTTTTCCATCATTGTATATTCTGATCAAGGGGGGTTCTTGGATCCTGCCGAAAAGAAGCCGCCACTTTTTTCCTCATCGAATTCTGATTTTGTATGCAGAATTCTACTCTCTCAATAATGCAGAGATAATAGACTTGTCCTGCGCCACCCACTTTTGAAAAGTTTGACACACTGCAAATGGTTACTATCATCTATATAAACATTCTTTTATTTGAATATTTATGTTCTTCATGCGTGCTGGTTTTGAAACTTATCATCTTCCTTATTATATTTTCATGAACAAACTTTCTGTACTTTACTATATATATATATAACACTAAAACTACTTCATATATAATATATATTTTCTATCTCCCTCACGTATATTTTAGCCACATGTGGCTATCAACGTGTATATATATATATATATATATATATATATATACCAGTTGCTGATATGTATAATTAATTACAACTTTATATAGTTTATGTGTTTTGATCCTGTGGACCATCCTATTTATATTTATATTTATATATAGCTTGATTCAATATAAGAACTGGAGAAGTAGCAGGTGAAAATACTCGACTTGGTTTAAATCAAATGCGCATAGGCAATTTGTTCCTGTAAAAAGCCTAATTGTAATCAACTAATACTCGTAACCTTATACTAAGAAAAATATTTACAATGCAATAAAAAAATCTATATGTAACACGAAACAATATCAGTTGATAGAGTTGTTTTCATAACTATAGTTTTTTGTAAAATAAAATAATCAATGTAAATATATGCATGCTGGTATTTTGATATATCGTATTAGTAGTGTAATCTATATACCAAATCTTATACTATAGTATTGTCTATCGTATTGTCTATATACCAAATCTTATACTATACTATATGACAATGGTATTGTCTGTTGAACCGACAATGTAAAACAAAAATTATACATGACAACAGCTTCCATTATCATATAACATTTGAGTCTAACTAAGTACAGTATTTCATGAATTGTTGTAGAGATAAACATACACATACCTGAATAATCCTTAATCTGAAGGTAAGTTGATGAATGACATTATTATTCCCCTCTGCAATGTGGGTGTTTGCGTCCATGGAAACCAAGCTCACGCTGAGACACTGTTTTAAGAATTCCAATAAGCAGATTGACAAATCAATTTGAGAAACCTGTGCTCTCACATTCACTTGCAACTCCACCATTCGCTCCTGTGACGAGCTTGATTCGGGTACATGAGAAACTCGGACACTTAATCTTTCATTCGGAGATAATCTAGCCTTGCTTTCTTCAGTTGTAGGTTCTTTGGATGGCAAAAATGATGTCAAACCCTCATTCCTTTTGCTTAGTTGATCAACTTCAGCCATCAGAGAGCTCAATGTGTCCTTTGCTGCTATTAGTATAGACGCTTTATCTTTCTAACAAATTACACCATGTTAAAATTCAAGGCCTTAATTGGAATGAATACACCACACATCAAATGTTGTCAAAGTTTGAATTATCATATATTGCTTATAGAAGAACATAGAATGGATTAGTTTTCAGTACCTTTGTTCCCGGAGGAAGTAAGGCTCTAAGTGCTTGGAAATTCTCGTTTAGTTTCTCACGCCTTCTTCTCTCTGATATCATATGATGCAGCTGGGTATTAGTGGGACGGGAAGTTGCTTGAATGCGTTCTCTCATTCTCATGAAATTCAAGTTTCTAAAGAATGTTAAAGATCTCTTCATGAAGCTTTGCTTTCTGATATTGGAAGCCATGTTGGGGCCAATGTCTGATCTGTATCTCTGGAAAGCACTGGCATCTGGATGAACCACTGGAGCAAAGGGCAAGTTTTGGTGGTGATGAGAAGTTGGAGATATAACATGGAGAATTGCTCTCATGATTGCATAATGTTCGGTTTCTGGTGTGGGGAATTGGGTTAGAGGGGCTTGTGCCAGTGCTTCAATGGCTTGTTGGTGAGGACCAGTGGCTGTGTTTGGCACTGGCTGCATTGGTAACACTCTTGCTCCTCCAAGTGTTTCAGGAAAGTGGGATTGTGAAGTGCCTGGAATACTGAACAGAAGAGATGAGTATTCAGGGCTACCTGTGGATATTGATCTCAAAGAAGATGAAGATGATGTAGGAGGGTTTTGATCAATTTGCTGAGACTGTCCAGTGGAAAATTCTCCAGGAAACAAACTTCTAAGTGCTGTTTGAATGTCAACCTGCACAGAAAAAACTCAAAATTCAATTCATTCACGATAGATACCTCCTATGGTTAATGGAACATGGCATTACATATATAGTTTCTTACTTGGGACATGTTTAAGAAACCGAGCTCAATTTCTCCTTTGTTACACCCCATGAAAACAGCACTCTGAGAAGAATAAGGCACAGACATTATTAGTTATAAGATTCCTGGTTCATCATGAATCTCACTAGGAAACAAAGTTAATGTAAAGTATTTTCAGGTTCCTTGACAACAGACGAACCTTAATCCTTGCCTCCTGTAAAATAAAAAAGAAAAAACTAATCTTAGTATAAAGAGATGCTTAAATGTATAACTTTGAAGATAATTAATTCTCTTCCGTCAGAAGAATAAACTACCTGAAAGAATTGTGTTTGTATTTCTGTTGATGCAAGTCTCAGAAGTTCCAATCGTTGCAACTCTAGGTAGGGACGCTGGTTCCGAAAAGCTAGTCCAGGAACACGGCTGAATAAAACAAAAGCACACGTTTACCTTTTTGTTAAAAACCAAACTGTTTATTTATTGCATTCAAAATGCAAATAAATATGTCGATTTGCGTTAAAAGTTATATATGGAACACAACACAAGAGCTAGCCTTACTCATCATTAACATCAAATGTTAAGGTTCTGAACTGTCTGAAAAGCTGTTGTGCCACAGTCCCCAAACTAGAACCTGGTTGGTCGTTTGTTACATTGTAGATACCATCCAAGAAGCACAAACGACTATTTTTGCCAAAAAAGAAAAAAACACAGACCAAGTTGTGATCAGAAGTATGACATGTTTATAATGAAAATAGAATAATGTGTGTGAATATACTTGGGTGAAATAGAATCATATGCCCATAGACAGATGTAGCTGCAGCCAAAAGACTGCAGCAGAAATTGGATAAAATCAGCCCTGGCGGCTACAGGAAGAGAGAAGACATTTTCCATGGGGTGCATGATGCTTGATGCTAATGCTTTTGCATCATGATCATGAGATAGAAGAGAATATGTTTTGTGCCTCTAGTAATACTTTTCTTCTCCTTTCTACATGCCATTTGAATTTACTTTTTGGAGATGCAATCTACTGCTATATGAGTGAGGGAGTGGCTTGGTTTCATTGGCAAAATAACCAAAAATAAAAAATCACAGAGATACAAAGAAAAGAATGTATGAAGCATGGTATGTTTGGGAGACAAATTAATCTTCAAACCTCATAAATAATAATCCATTGAAAATTTCAAGATGGGTATTTATTTCACGTGTGAAAGAAAGAAAGAATCAAAGAGAGAAAGAAAGGGTTTTGAAAAGTACTAAAGTATATCGGAAGAGACATGGTAAGAAATGTGAAAGGCAAATGAATAAATGAATGGAGGAGAAACCTGGACGTAGGAAAAAGAAATGTGGTGTCTGAAACACTGAAGTGAGAGAAGAAGATGGGAAGAAAGAAGAGGACATTGAGATGGAAAGTGAAAGGATGAAAGGGAATGGTGGAAAAGTAGTAAAGTCAAAGTCCATGCTTGAATGTTTTGAAAATTAGTCAAGGGTGGAAGGCACGGTGTTTGTTTCCACATTTCTTTTGAAATTTCTACTCTTCTCACTAAACACTTTTATATTTGCTTCCTTTTAGGCCACATATGTTTAGAACAAGAACCTTCTCTCTAAATTACAAACATCATTAATTATAGAAAAAAAAGTTATATTTAAAGTATTATAATAAAGTTCTTAAATAATAATCCACTGTCAAAAAATTGTCACTACAGTGATCAATATAGATGTCAATTTCAAAAATAAAAATAAAATTGTTACTAAAATAGTCACTATTATAAATAAAAAATTATAATTGGTCACTAAATTGGTCTTTAAAATTAGTTTCCAAAATTTTGACTATCAAAGAAATTAGTTTCTAAATTGATTACTAAAAATTAGCTATCAAAATTTTGACTATCAAAGTAATTAATTTCTAAATTAGCCTTTAATCAATTTGTGACCTATTATAAATTTTTATTCATAATAATAATAACTATTTTTAACCAATGATCTTTAGTTTTGTAAATTTGTATCTAAATTGGTCACTATAGTGACTAATGATTTTTTTTAAATAATTATATTTTGACTCCCACAATTTAATTTCCATCTTGTATTTTCTCTCGTGACTTAATGTGGAACATTGATTAATATACTACTATATTTTTCTTTGAAAGAATTAATACTCAATACTAAGTCACGTCAGAAATACAAAATAGGAATCAAATGATAAGATTCAAAAATATCATTGTCTATTTTTTTTTATTTCTAAAATTAGTTTCTAATGGAAAATTTTCTTCTAAGGAAGGTAACATATATTTAATTGTTACATAGAAATGGAAGATTCAATCTTTTTTTTTTGTTTTAATTAATGAACTTATTAAGTGTTAAATTATTTGTTCTAACAACCTTTTGATAAATACTTGTTTGTTTGCACTTTATATTTTAAGCAAACATTAAGAAGAAAGAGATAGAAGCTTAGCCTACTGATAAATACTTCTTATTAATTAATAGTAATCCTGTTTATATTATTATAACATCTACTCATTCATTATGCTGTGTGTGCCAATATAGATTAAAAAAGTTCTCAAAAGAGACATCTAAATTAACCTATTTGTTTACCAATAATATTGTAACTTTGACTCTGATTTTTTTAGTTTAATTTGTACTGAGTCGCTGCATCAACTTTTGTAACTCTCCTAAATTATTTAGCAATAAACGAAAAATCAACTTGTAGTTTTATTTTATTTGTTCATATACGTGGATTAAGTGGTAATGTTAGTACTAAAGTTGTTGATTTACAATTGACTATTTTGAAAATTCATGTATGAGTTTTAGAATGCAGCAGCCACGTTTGATTAATCTTAAATGCATGTAAGATTCTGCAACTACCGTTAGCTTCTTCTTCTGTAATGTGGTCCATAACACTATATTTGGGATATAAGACAAAAAGAAATAAATAACTATAAAAAAATTCTACTGGTCTCTGAATATTCATGCTGTGTTTGACCTGGTTGATTAGTTAATAATTAAGAAAAGCAGAGAATAAAATTGAAACCTGGTAAGATAAATAAGCGAGTAAATTAAAAGGATTTAATTAACTGATAAACTGATTAACACATACGAAATAACATAAAATACACATTAATTTTTTCAATAACATATATACAATTAAATTCGTTATATATTTGCAATAATAACAGAGGATAGTGTAATTTATAAGAAAATAAAAAGGTGAATAAATACATAGTATAATTTGAGTTAAGTTTAAAATAAATAAATAAATAAATTTTAAATAATTACTTATATAAGAAATAGATAAATTTTGTTTACTAAAAAAAAGTGTTTATTTTTAAAATAATAGAAATAGAGACAAACACATAAAAATGTTAAAAGAACTATTTAATTTTATTGAAAAAAAACACCCTTTAAAAAAAACATAAACAATTTATATCAAAATACAAATCAAATCGTGATGGAACAAAAATGAAAAATCCATAAAGCCAAAATCGTAGGAATAGAAATTTAGGTAAACTAATCTCGTGTTAGGAAAGAAAACTATCTCCAAGACAATTAGGTATCTCGTTTCAACTAACAAAAGTTAACTTATTATACCCAAAAACATTAATTATGTCTCTTATGTATGTGTGAAGCTTCGCAAAGGGATATTCCCTGATGCTACACAATATTTCAAGTTACAATTTTTAAATTTTCCATAGCATTTTATTCTTAACTAAGTTAATTCAACCTTACAACTAGGGATAATCAAGTTAGAACAATATCCTTATTTAATATATTTATTATTAATGATAAAAAAATACAGTAATAATTAATAATAAACAAGAAGCATATAGAGTGCATAATGTAAGTTTCAAAGTTATCTAAAAATAGTTATAATATACTTTGACAATTTGGTAGTATTAAGTTGATGTTTTTTAAAATTAAATTATATATATATATATATATATATATATATATAATATTGTTAAAATAAAATTATTAAGGAGTGCTTTGTTGGTAAAGGATATTAAAATATAATTCATCTAAAAATTTCACCATTATGATCCCGGAAAATATCAACAATATATTAACTCTAGTAGAGTTGTTAGAGTTGCATTTGATGGGAGATATGATATACTAACAACTTGTTAAAATAATATATTAATATGAATATTCGAATTCATAAGATAATTTTTAAATATTATATTATTTTACTATTATAATAAAATTCAAATGCTTCTATCTGAAGAAAAAAAATGTCAAAATATAATTTTTTTTCCTAAAAACATTTAAAACTTTAAACTCATCACAATAGTATTCATACAAAAGTAATAAAATGACAGCCGGGAACTTTCCAGAGATAATTCTATCACCAACTGTTAACTTATCATTCAAGTTTTTAGAAAGTTCTAGAAAATAAATTTCCTATAAACTACGAGAATGAACAATGTCCAGAAAAGTAAGAAAAAAAAGTATTATGTGTAGAATAATCTTTATGTTTAAAAAGTAAGTTTTAGAAAATTCCAGATCAAATATATATATATATATATATATATATAATATGGCATTTTCTATTGAAGCAAGTTTATTAAAATTAATAAGTTTTTTATTAAATTAATTTTTATCTCATTTAAATTCTTTTAGATGAGATTACAAAATAATTTTTATGGCAAATATTCGTAGTGATCAAAATAAAAATAAAGTTCTTAATAAGAAAAATATTGAAAAATGTTTAGAATTTGATTTTATATATTTATAATTTTTTATTTAAATATGTGAAATTGAATTGTTTTTAGAAAAGATAAATTTTTAAAATTTATTGAGCAATATCGATTTTGGACTATCCGAGATTCTAATAACGAAACAAGTGGAAATTGTTTGTTAAATTCCCTTGCTTAGCAGTTACACAGAAGGAGAGGGAGAAAAAGATCATGGGTTTAGGTCGAGAGTTCAATTTCTTGATGAAAATATGTTAATTGATGCGTAATCTTATTTAGAAATGTTGATTGAAAATATTATCGAGAGATAAATAACTAAGAAGTTTTTTAAAATTTTCTTGAAAATGTAATGAATAATATTAAAAAATATTATTAATCATGAAAACATTGAAAACAATATATAGAAAATCAATTTAAGACATCTTAATCGATTATGTCTACAGTTAATTATTTTGTTCTTAATCAATAAGTTAAATGTGCATTGAAAAAAAGAAGAAGAGAGAATCATTTACATATTAAATAATTGATTACACATTTATCTTTGGAAATCAATTATAAAATAATCCATGATTACTAAAGATATATTACTTAACTAATGCTAATGAATTTTAAGTGATAATCAATTAATATGTTTTAATTTCTAAAAAATATTTAAAAATATTTTATAAAAACTTTTAAGTAAAAATCAAGTGAGAATGCTTCTTATTTTAAGATAAATACATGATTCATACTCATTCAATCACAAAAGCTATAAACTATCAATACATTTGTAATCTTCAAGATCCTTAATAATCATTTAATCAACAAAGATTGAGAGTTTACATTAGGTAAAAAAAAATGATAGTTCTACAAGTTTTTTGTATTTAATAGTGTAATAGTCTAAGATACAAATTTAATTTTAATGAGATAATTGTTAAGAGAGATATTCTTAGAAGTTACATTTATTCTTGACAGAAAATAAGTTAATCAATTCACAAACGGATTACTATATTCTTATATAGAGACTTTGGCTTATTATACTCTTATGTAGAAAAAATTGAACTTCAACATCCAGTTATAATTTTTGATTTAATAATAAATATTTAATTAAAGAAAGATGGAATAAAAATTAATAAATGATAAAACAAAGGTGTAAGAAAGTGTGGCTGTAAATAATAGACTATTGGTTGAGAAGTTGGAGAGTGATGTGGTGTACACTTAGTGGACTCATGTTCTGTCGGTGAAGGAAGTGAGACTCTAGGAAAAAAGAAAAGAGAAAAAAACATTGTTATTTTTTTGTTTAACTTGAAAAGAAATGTTATTTTTTGGTTTAATTTGAAAAAAAACATATTTACAACTTTATTACCATTTCTTTTATTATTACCACCAGATTGAAATCATTAATAAGTTGTTATAAAATTATGTTTATTCATTAACCATATATATACATTAACAAAACATATATACTTCTCTTTACCTAAAATTTTGTAAGAATTTTTTTTCTACTATTTTACCTAAAAATTTTAATTGATAAGTAAATTTGTTTGTGAATAATTATTAATCACTAAATTATAAAATTTTTAAATATTTCCTGAAAAAAAATTTTGTATGCAAGATATTTTAAAAAAATGACAATAAATTATTATAAACTATTATTCATAGTAAGTAAAATATGTGAGTATTTTTTAAGAAAATTTTTTCAAAATAAATTAGTAAAAAAATGTGTTTTTTAACGTTATTTTTAGATATTTTATATAGTGTAAATATAAATAACGACATAATTAACTATTTGGAATAAATTAAAAATTAAAAATTAAAATTTATTGAAAACTGAAAATATTATTTACTTTATTTATTTTTAAACCTAAAATGCAATTATTGGAGACAGATAATATAACATCTCGTACCAAGACTTTCGAAATTGAGAAAGGTTGTGATTGAAGCAAACCTCTTTCGGCATGGGCTTTTCATTATTGCCAAAGGAAGCTTCCACGCATTAAAATTTTGAATCTGTTAGTCTGTTCTAACCCTGCACAATTCTCCAAATTGGTACATTAGTCGTGACTCGTTTTATTTTTTATTTTTTAAAAGATTAAATTTTTTATATTATATTTTTGTAAAGATGTAAATACATAATTTATACTTTTACAAATTAAATTTCAAATATTAGTTATAATAGAATAATTTAACATGTAAATATAATAATTTATTCAATTAAAAATATTAGTTAATCAATTAAAAATTTTAAAAATATTTATATGATTAAATATGTTTTTAATATTTATTTATAGAGTTAAATATGTTTTTGGTCCTTCAATTTTTAGTAAAAATTGGAATTAGTTCCTCTTAGAAACATTTAACCAATTTAGTCTCTCATATTTATGAATTTAGTTCTTTAAACCAAATTTCTTAAGTTTATTTGATATTTCAAACACATTTCATCATAGTATTTTAGTTTGTTTACACAGTTTGACACATGTTCACTTCAATAGATAGTAGGTGAGAAACTCGTTTGAAACGTCAAAATAAACTTAATAAAATTTGATTAAAATGACTAAATTCACACATTTACAAAGTTGAAAGACTAGGTAAAAGTTTTTAAGATTGACTAATTCTTATTTTCACTAAAAGTTAAAGTACTAAAAACATATTTAACCCTTATTTATAAGTATATATAAACAAATTTAAAAAAAAAAAACTAAAAAAAAAAACAAAAAAAAATGGCGAAGG
>Ga0214545_1009753_pt1 | contig 14396 bp, 8 predicted proteins | sample CNSS4metaG_FD_160064 | JGI IMG/M metagenome (GOLD analysis project Ga0214545, IMG submission 160064) | Root nodule microbial communities from cowpea collected in UCLA plant growth center, Los Angeles, California, USA - CNSS4 | ecosystem: Host-associated > Plants > Roots > Nodule | place: USA... | reverse complement strand
CAACGACGATTTAAAAAAAAAAAAAACCATAAACCTGTCGGCGTAGTGGAGAAATGCAAAAAAAAAAAGACCTACGAACCACGATGTTGAATCGAACAATGGAGAGCAACAAAAACCCTAACTCTTGGAGGATCGTCTTCTCCCTTCGTCTTCTCCCTTCGTCTTCTTCGATTTCACTACAACACACGTCTTCTCCCTTTTTCTCGTTTCTTCCTTTTCCCTTTCTTTCTTTCTTTTCCCTTTCTTCATTTTTGCTTGCTCTGCGCACACCCATTCTCAAGAGAAAACCTACCTTCTCACGCTTTCAATTTTGCTTCCTCTGCACACACCCACTCTTCAAAGAAAATCTACTTTCTCTCCCTTTCAATTTTCACGCCCACACCCACTCTCCAAAACGTGCCACGTCTGAAGTAAAATGGTTTAATATTTTAATTTTAATTTAAAAAATAAAATCCACCTGTGCATGCCACCTCATGGAGTCAAATAAGGGGTCAGAAAATGGAGTCACGATATCATTTTCCTAAGAAATATTGTACATGTTGCGTCAAATAGAAACTTCTTTTAAAAAAAGCAAGAAACTACCTATACAAAAAACTTCCAACCTTCCACAAAAGAAATAATAAATGAACCAATTCCACCTCATTTCAATGTCTTAAAGCTCTATCATAAATGCCCCCATCCACCTCTATAAATAGAGCACTATACTCCTCTCTCAAAAACACACTTCCATACTCTTATTCAATTCTCTCTCTATCTTTCATCCTCCTTTTTCTCTTATATATCTTTTTCTTGTTCTATGTTTATTTATTTACTCTTTGTAAGAGTTATCTTGCTAGTTCTCAGATCCTCGAAAATTTTGAGAAGTTCTTGTTGTATTTCGGAGAACTTGCACAATATACCGTGGATAAATCTTTAAGGACAATGAATCTACAAGCCTCGGGAAATCTTTTTGTTCGTGATTTTGTCAATTACTACACCGATATGTTCATTGACTCACTTGTGGACACTACATATATTGATTCATTAACTTATACCAATTTCATTTTTTCATTTAGAAAGTTCAATGTCCGGTTTGTAAATAAGAACATGTCTTAAGATAGACAACTTATTCCATGTGAAATAACGATAGGGTGAGTCATTTAAAGAGTACATGATTTCCTTCCTTAGATATTTGACGTGTCTAATTGAAAGATGACGAAATTACTACCTTTCTCTAACCTACCAAAGGAAAGATAACCTCTTTAAATAGACTACTAATTTTGAATATTCTAGTTAAGGTTCTTTTTAGAGATTTTTGTCTAATTTTGAATATATATTATCAAAAGGTATTATAAAAAGAGTTGCTGATTTGGTGTATTTTTTTAGAATATTGTCAAAGTATTACTAAAATTGGTGGGAAAGGTTTACTATTTTAAAGTAGAAGTTAATAATAACAATTAAACAAAAGAATATAAAATGAAGGAGACTAAAATATTCTAAAAACTATTAAATCAAACTAACACTTCTATTTTGATTTCATTGTTTTCTCTCTCTATACATATATATTATCCGGTGTGGGACTACGTAAAGAACAACCAAACCAAGTTTAGCACAAATTACTTTTCCTGAACATCATGTTGAAGGTTTATCTCACTTTTTCTTTTCTTCTGACGGCTCTGCTTAACGCTCAAGCACATGGAAAAGAAAAAGAGATTGGATTCTATCAGCTCAAGAGAGGAAATTTGAAGCTGAATTTGACCAATTATGGTGCAACAATTATCTCTGTCATAGTTCCTGATAAACATGGTATGTTTTATCGTGTGAATAAGTTGTTTTGAATGTCTGCTCTTTAAATAGATATCACATAGCTTCTTCTCTTCTTGTTTGTCTCCATAGGGAATTTAGATGACATCGCTCTTGGCTACGATGACATTGAGCAATACAAGGTATGATCAAAGTTCAATTCCTTTGCCATTCAATCAACTAACTCTGAAGAAAAAAAAAGGTTGTTTTTGTTATGTTCTCCCCAAATTTTTATGTTGTTTATTCTGTGTGTTCTAAGTTATAGTACCTCAATAGGAAACCAAGGTATTGATCACATTTAACCCCAAATTTCCTTCATGCTTTTTATTAGTTTTGTTGTCCAAACTAAGTATATATAAGATATCCAGCATAGTAGTTTTGTAGAACTAGACTTAAAGTTCTATTTCTAATATCATATTGGAGTCATTTGAAATTTATCTGAATTTATTGTTTGCTAGTTGCATCTAATGTGTATATAAAGTTCAAACATTTTGCAGAATGATACATGTTACTTTGGAGCACTTGTTGGACGTGTGGCAAATAGAATTGGACATGCAGAGTTTACATTGGACAACCATACCTATAAACTGCCTGCTAATGATCATGGAAACACACTCCATGGTATTGTAATGCTTATGAATATTTTAAATTTCTATTTACACTATTGATGGAGCTAAACATAACACAACAATTTGATGGAATGAAATACCAGGTGGTTTCACAGGGTTCGGTGATGTTATATGGACAGTGAAAGCCCACAAGGAAGACAGTTACATAACATTTACCTATGACAGTCAAGACAATGAAGAAGGTACATTCTTTGACAACTTAGTTATTGCTACATAATCTGAATGCTAACTTTTTTATTTATTTTGCTCTTCAAATCACAAATTTGTAGGGTTCCCTGGAAGAGTTGAAGTAGAAGTGACATACATGCTGATTGGCAGAAACAAATATGTCGTGAAAATGATTGCGAAGCCAATAGACAAAGCCACACCAGTGAACCTAGCTCAACACACATACTGGAATTTGGGAGGCCAAAAGAGTGGTGACATTCTGTCACACGAAGTTCAAATTTTTGGCTCAAAGATCACTGCAGTGGACAATAATCTGATCCCCACCGGAAAATTGGAATCTGTGAAGGGCACCCCTTATGATTTCCTTGAACCGAGGACGGTTGGAAGCAGAGTGAATGAGGTTCCTGGTTTGTATGACATTAACTATGTGATTGATGGAAAAAGATCTGGGCACTTGCAGAAAGTAGTGACAGTGAGAGAAAATGTGTCTGGGAGAAAATTGGAGTTATGGTCAAACCAAGTTGGTGTGCAGTTCTATACGAGTGGCATGTTGAAGGCTACAAAGGGTAAAAATGGAGTTATTTATGATAAGTATGGTGGCATTGCCTTGGAAACACAGGGCTTACCTGATTCTGTGAATCATCCAAATTTTCCATCACAGATTGTTCATTCTGGTCAGACATACAAGCACTACATGGTTTATAGATTCACAGCTTGCTGCTAATTTTAGGATTCATTTGCTGTTAGCTCACTACTACGTATATGATCTTTAGTAATAATTAAAAGATGTCACTAAATTATAAAAAATGTTGCTAGTATCATTTAGTAACATTATACTATGTTATGTATACCCTAGGGTACTAATAAGACATATTTATGTATCAATTAAGACAATTTTACAAAATCATTGTTAATATATAATAATAATAATATTATATAATAATAATAATATTATTATTATATAATTATTAATAGTATTATTACTAAATATTCATAATAATAATAATAATAATTATTATTATTAATATTATTACTGATATATTAATATTATTAATTATTATTTACATTATTATTGATATATTAATATATAATTATTATTAATAATATATTAATAATAGTTATAATATTTTTTTAATATTATTAATAATAATATATAATAATAATTATTATTGTTATTCTATAATAGTATTATTATTAATAGTAATATTACAAAGGTAAAAATGTAAAAAATAAAATAATTTGAGTATTTAAGTGAAGTGATTTGATGTATATATTAAAAAATAAAATGTATATATATATATATATATATATATATATATATATATATATATATATATATAAAAGTTGTAATTAAATTTATTTATTAATTTGGCCTCAAATTGGAGAGGACAAAATCTGATTGTTTTAAAAAATAGGGGTACTACCAAAATTTTAAATAGAAGATTAAATTAAAAATAACTTTTACCACTGTCACGTGTCATGATGGTAAACTACCATATGGTACGACGATAACTTGACACCTGATAGTTTATAAATTTTTAGAATAAAAATTAAAAATTTCTCGTCTTGACACATGTTTTTTACGAATACGGTGTTAATTCCAACTTAACATAAATGACCAAATTGAATCTTTTAAAATAATTTGAGAATTAAATTGAATCAACAAATAATAAAAGGACCAAATTAAATCAAATAAAAAAATTAGGAAATTAAATCAATAATTATACCATCTTCTTTCGAATTTGTCATCAATCTTGATGGAGTTAGTTGAGAAAAGTTACTATCTCTACTTAGTTAAGCTTCTACTGAATTTTTGTTATACTTAGATACTTTATTATAGCACTCTACATTTTATGCGATATCTTGTTTGAGTTGGAAGTTACTTTAAAGTAAAAAATTCCAGATAAGTAAAAAACTATTTAGGCACTTTGCTCTAAATCTCTACATTTTATGTGATTATCTTGAGTTGGAAGTTACTTTAAAGTCAACCTTATTTTTCTAGAGTAGATTGAGACTGATATCTTCTAATGTGTTTGTAATTTCTTTATTGCTTTAGACAAATTCTTTTGCTGATCATAGAAACCAACTTTACTTTTCTTGTGGGGAAAATTGAGACTGAGATGGGTAAGATGAATGGTGATGTGAATCAATATATTTTTTTAGGTTAAATAAGTTTTTATTCTCTAAATTTTGATGCGAAATTAGAATTGGTTATCGTCCGAAACTTTGATATATTTTAATCTTTCAACTTTAAAAATGAATAGATATAGTTCTTTTTAACCAATTACATTATTTCTTTTTACCTCTCAATCGCGTTTTATGCTAGCATTTGACTTGTTTATACCTTTTGACTTATTTTCTCTTCAATGTCAACTGTCAAACGCGGTTGACACAAAAAAATTTAATATAATTGGGTTAAAAAGATTAAATATATTCATTTTTAAAGTTTGAAGACTAAAATGTATCAATTTTTTTGACAAGAACTAATTTCAATTTCGTATCAAAATTCAGGGACTAAAAATATATTTAACCATATTTTTTATATAATATTCATTAGGGATGGCAATTCAGGGCGGGCCAGGCGGGCTGGTCCACAGGCCCGCAAAAAAAATGCGGGGCGGGCTGAGATGTTGAACCCGCTGGCCCGTAATGGCCCGTCCCGCATAGGCCCGCAACCCATGCGAGCTAAAGGCGAGGCGGGACGGGTTGGCCCGCTGGCTCGCTTACAAAATTATATGTTATTATTTTTTTAGTTCTCACATCATTCATCACGTTATTTCTTTAAGTTCCTTTTATTATTATTATTATTATTATGTTTATGTATAATCATTGTATATAAGATAATGATTTTAGTTTTTGAATATGGAATATCTTTTTATGTATTTTTAGGTACATGTCTTTTAAGGTGACATGTTGCTGTTGTACCTTAGCTATAACCTTCGTTGTTATTTTTTTTGTCTTTGATTAGGTAAACTAATTGAAATTATTTCGATGGAAAATGAATATAAATTATGATGAAAAAATAAAAAAAAAATTATTTTGTTCAATACAAAAAAAAAAAGTTTCGCTCATCACAAATGCGGATCAGCCCGTGGACCTACGGGCCAACCCGTAGGGCGGGACAGGTCAGAAGAGTGAACTTGATATTAAACTGCGAGGCGAGCCAACCGGTCTGCACTTTGCAAGCCAAAATGTGGAGTGGGCCAAAACGGACTGGCTTGGGTCACTTTGTCATCCCTAATATTCATATTTCTTTATCATTCTTATTTCTTTTTCAATTCTTACCTCATTTAAAATTCAAGAACGTTGCATTCCGATTTTTATAATTTGAAAAACTAAATAAAGAAGTCTTATTCGAATTTTGTTGAAGTCAATTCACCTCTTCCTCCGTTTTGGTTTAAGCCAACCTTATTTTTCTAACCACTAATATAAATAATTCAAAAAATTAAAATAAAATATATTGAAAGCTTGGTGTTGATTACTTTCATATTTAACTTATAAGTTGTAAATTGTTATTGACTAGTATGTAATTTTTGTTTGGACTTACATTTGTTACCAAGAATGAAATTTGGTTTGAGCATAACATGTGCAACTTTGTGCAAGAAAATCCTAATGAATGTGTATTTTTGTAAGGAAGTGACGATTTAAACATTCTTTTTATTCAAGTATTATATAAATAATATGAGACTCATGTTTAGTCATTACAAAAATGGGATGATGTTAACAAGGTTATCATTCTAAGATAGATAATGTTTACCACGAAGGATCAACAAGTAAATGGAAATTATGAGTCAACAAACATAAGAAATATTGTGCACTAGAAATCTTATTGTTGCGTTAAAGAATAATTAAGGGCTTATGAGAAACTTCAACTGAAAAACAAGAAACTACAAGTTTTGAAGATACAATGGAGATCAAACCTTTACGACAAAACTTCCAACCTTCCAAAAAAATAAATAATAAATGAACCAATTTCACCTCATTTCAATGTCCTAAAGCTCTATCCTTTCCTAGGATCACAAGATCTAACAAGTCATCATTTTTGTGTCCAAATGTTGATCAAGTGGATTGGATGAGTCACCAAGTAATATGTTATTTCACCCACTTGTGGACATTACGTTGGATTAATTCACCAACTTACCTATACCAACTCCATTTTTTCAATTGAAGAGTTTTCTAATCTGTTCACTACCCAGTTTGTAAATAAGAACATATCTTATTCCGTGTGAAACAGCATAGGGTGAGCCACTTAAAATAGTACATTACTTCCTTCCTCAGATATTTAGGTTCTTTTAGATACTTTTGACTGAAACAAATAATTAGAAAGGAAAGTACAAAGTTAAAATATTAACTCACTTATGACCCCTTTAATTTATTATATATCTCATACTTAAGCTAAGTTTATCACATAGAGAACAACTGATATGATTTTAGGGTAAATGAACATTGTAGCTCTATGTGTTAGTTAGCATTACTAGTTACATATTTATTTAGCTATATATAGTCATTCATTTCCACACCCGAGGCTAAATTATTGGAAGCATTTCTCTATAATAAATAGTGTTAATTAAAAACGACAGGTTCAAACATCAAACCAATTAAAAATACATTATGGATCTAATTTCTGCGTGTGCACAGAAAGAGACAATTTATATTTAGCAAAGCACGAACTCTGAAACTTTTATTTAATATCTAAAGAAACCGGGCTCTGCAGAAGAAGTAATCATGCATATTAGTGAACAAAAACCATAAGAAAAAAAAAAGAAGAAGAAGAGATAAACGAAAAGGGAATAAGAAAAAACACAACTACTGGATCAGTTCAGAAACAGTGAAGTGCTAACTATGAATTATGGGATAAACTAGTTGTGATCTATTGCATAAGTAAATTTCTAATTATTGCAGCTTGTGCAGTGTCAGTTGTAGCCAATAATTCAGACAAACGCTCGCTTAGGTCGTCCACTTCCCTGTGTAAGCTTCTAATATAGTTGCATGTCTCTTGCAACACCTTTGAAGCTGAAACCTGCAATGCATTCACAATTTTCACTTTATCAAAGACCCTTCCACTATATATATATATATATATATATATATATATATATATATATATATATATATATATATATATATTTGTCAAATTTCACTCTGCAGAATCATAACATTTTATATGTGTCAGATTTGTTTTTCGTTTTATTTTTCATTCATTTAGACAGATAAGAACTTTCAACAGCTGCACTGGTTTTCAAGTAAGGAAAACCAGATGGGGTTTCAAAATTATAAAAATGTAGATTTAATTTGAAGAAGGAAATATTTCAAAAGTTCCATGAAAACATTATGTTTGTGGACATACATAGTTATCTCACTGTGTTGTTTATCCTAATTAAGAATGTCTAGGTAACATTATATGTTTATCAAAACGACAAAATCAGCTCCTGCAACATAACGAAAATCATGGTTCACTGAATTGAACTATTACAGCTATACAAACCAACATCATGGTTAAGTAATTAACTTGTACAACTTAATTAACTAGAGTAAAAGTAAATGTGGAGTTAAACATAGAAAGAGGAAGAATCTTCTATAGAACACAGAAAAAAAAAAAAAAAGGGAAAAATGTATGTAAGATGAACCTTGTCAGAGCGCCTCTCACGTATCTCTGGAAGGAGCTGTTGCAACTTGGAGACAAGATCGTTGATCTGATCATCGGTGATATTCCTTGAAGTACCTGTTTGCCTTGACCGTGACCTTCTGCTAGACATCTTATATAATATATAAATAAAGCAACAACTGTTAGGTCTAATTGGAGAATCCTATATATGTTTTTAGTGAGTTGGTAACAATCAGTTATGAAAAAAGCTAGTGGCGGTTGAGAATTTGAAAAGGGTTATAGAGAAGGGAGAAGTAATTAAGTAGTAAAATGGGGTTGTAGAGTGTGTAGAATAGGGTGTGATGTTGGGGATCGAGAATGAAATCAAGACAAGTAATGCATGGGAGAAAGAAGAGGTGTATGGTTATCTTTAAATAGGGTTTTGGAGAGAGAAGAATCAACTTTCTAGAGATATGCTATAATATCATCATCCAAGAGTGTTCCTAAATTGGAGTTAGAAGTTTCAGAGTGTTTCAAGTGAGAGAAAATGAAGAATAGAGAGAGAGAGAGAGAGAGAGAGAGAGAGAGAGAGAGAGAGAGAGAAAGAAAGGTTTGTTCTTTTGTTTTCAACCTTCTGGGTGTGTGTCAGCCTCTACACGCAATACCATGTTATCTAAAGATTTCCAACAATGCCATAGTGCAAAAAATTAGTATTATATTAGCAAAATCTTAAGGACTGTTTTTCCTATAATGCCCACAGAGTTGTGAGTGAGGTCACTTGTTATTAAAATAAGGAAAATGATTAAGCAGCATTAGCAGCAGTGTAAAGTTTCATCCAAGATCTTTATAGATATTATTTGTAAGGGAGAATAAAATAATGGGTAGACAAAATGGGGGAACAGCAAATTAGGGTAACGTGATCACCCAGAACTTAAGTTGACTAGTCAACGCAAACTCTCTCCATCTATGTTTTTCATTGCTTAAACAAGGACATGATGATCTTCCAGGAGTTTCAGGAATCACTCTATTTTCATAGCCATACCTGTGTTTCAGATACTGTCATAACATTTCTAATGTTTGATCACGAAACATGGCTGATTAAGGTTACAAACTTTTGGATATTGGTAAAATGAAAAGCAGCAAACAGGTTCTCATCATCTTATAATGATAATGATGAACGGTGGTTAAAGCTATCGTGCATTAATTCTTCAAACCCTTATTAAGGAGACTGAAAATTTTGGTCATGAATTGAGACGTTTGATGCAGAAATATCCCACATACTCTCTGCATAATGATATTTTCTTGAAGAGTATTTATTATCTTGTTTTCTTTCTGATTTGAATGGATGCATTAGAAGAAAAAGAAATGAAAAATAAATTATTTATATATGTAGTGTCTGGTTTATGCATAATACTACCAATTTATTGAGTTTTAAGGAATATGAGATTATTTATTCTTGTTTTTTTCCTTCCATTGATTGTTTCACACTTCATGAACGTTTGTTTTCTTATGTCAATGGTTATGCTTCAGGATATAATGAAAGCAGAGCTGTGAACGAATAACAATGGCGGAGTAAGAGGAAGAAAGAAAGACAAAAGGAAACAGAAAGCATTGTCCGAGAAAATGAAAAAAAAAGTAAAAAAAAAAAAAAAAAAAAAAATAGGAGTATTTGACCACGTGAAAAAGTGTAGTCATGAATAAAAAAAAAGGGTAGATATACCACAGTAAGAGAAATGAGGAGTATCTTAATTCAGAAAAAAAGTTATATTTGCAAGGCGACTTAGTACACAGATCGAACTTGTTGTATATATACCTTAACCAAGAGGGTTCACATGTCATAATGCTTTCAAAAGGCTAAATATTAATTTCTTGATTGGAAGGGTCTCAACTCTTAGGTCACCTTAAAATATTAAAAAGAGAGACATATTTGATTATATATACTTTTGTGATAATACATAATTTGTCATTTTATGATAAAAAAATTAAAGTAAATTTTATGTATCCTTAAAGAAAGTATGCAAGCTAATGGAATTACATTTTAAAATAACCATGTAAATTAGTATTTAGTAGACGTTTAAGGGATGACACCTTTTGAACTTAAATTTTTCCTAGTGTTTCACTTTGAGAGTTCACACTTAAGAAAATGCTAATAAGCACTCAAGCAAATGTATGCAAGTTGTTGAACTCACATTAGTGATTATTGAGAACGATCCTTAGTAGACACTTAAACAATGACACCCACCCAACTTAGAATTTTTAAGTGTTTTTCTTAATGTTCATACTTAAGCAAATTGATGTATATTTATATACGTGAATACTTAAGAGAACTTGTGTAAGTAGTCAAGGTATGTCATTCCAGAATTATGTATATTTATATACGTGAATAATTATAGTAGTTATTTTGTGAATTCCGTTTTATTTAAAGTAAAAGTCAAGTGGTTAATTCAATGTAAATTTTGTTAAAATACCATAACATTAGGAGTTTATATCTTGAGTACCGGTTGGTAGGAACTCAAAAGGATTTAATCACTACAACAATGAAAAAAAAAAAAAAAGAGTTTTTCATATTGAGGATGATGATGCAGAAATTGGAAAAAGATTTAGTAGAATGCTTGATTCAATTTGAAATTACAGTCCACGATTTAATAAGTTGCTTTTGTAATATAAAAATAAAGTACTTCAAGATGTTAAGTCAACAAAAAATACTTTGAAAGTTCATAAATTGGTGTGAAAGAAAACAAGTTCCACTGTGATGACCAATAGCTAAACAAACAAGAGGAGAAGCATTTATTGTACTTTTCAGTGAACAAACCAATTGTATTTTTTCTAAAATCTATTGATGCATTTGCCATGTAAAAAACCAGTGACAAATTTTGAAAAAATATTCCTATGTTTGAAGGATATGTTTACTATAATGCAATACTCAAGATGGTAGATTGTGAGGACAAAACAATGGATTTCATAGGCAATCATTTAGGATAAAGAAATATACAAAAATAGTTTAAGGATAATAAGAACAAGTACTTAAAATTTAATCTTTAGAATCTACTCTTTTGAGTGAACTAAAAGTGAACACTAATTAAAATTATTATTCTATCCTTTTTAGTTACAAAGATCTATGAAATATTATTTATGAAAGGGACAACCAATTTCATAGACCTTTACATATATAGTGAACTCTTCTTAAGCATGAATTGTATTTATTGCAACGTATATAAAGAATGAGCCTAACCTTGAAATTTTGTTTGGTATTTGCTTGAGGCAATTGAGAAAAAGATCCTCACAAGTGGAGCCTCATAGAAATCAACATCAAAATTCCAGAAGCTTTGTCATTTGTGTACTTCATTTGAATGCTGTTTATCTGGATGTGAGCATTACTAAAATTTATTTGAGATTTTAAATTTGTCAACTTATATTAAAAATAGTGAATTAGTAATTAGCTATACATGCTTTACATTTCTGTTTATCAGGTCAACACAAATAGAAGAAATTATTTTAAACGAAAAACTATGTTAAACGAAGATTACATTTCTGTTTATCAGGTCATTTTTTGTTAAAATTGGTTAAGGAAGGTAAAAGAAGATTTGTTTTTTATCATCAAAGAATTAAATTAAGTTAATAATAGAGCACTTGAGGAGTGCTCTAACCCATTTACAAAAAGATGAGAGAAAGATGCGGTGCATCTCCAAAACCTATCAAAACAATGATAAACTTTGAACGTACAAAAGTTAAGACACTCCTAGACATTGGGCATAAAATATATATCATAGGGGCAATCGAACATCATCTAAGCAACATTCTTGTAAAGGAAATAAAGCTTGAGTAGGCGCCAACAACATACTGCTTCTACAATAATCTGACAGAACAATTAAATTGGACTTTCAACGCAAGAGCTATGTCTTTCCAACGTCAAGCTGGGTAGGAATCTTAAGATTAACTTAAGATTAACCACCCATATCGCACCTTCCATGGCCAATCTACAAGATTACACAGAAAATGAATACAAAACCAGGTATGCATGGTTCGTTGCGCTCCCGAAACTATGTTCTCTTGGTTGAACATAATGATGTTGCAGGTAAAACCAGGTAAAAGAAGATTACTTGAAGAGTTTGAACATAATGATGTTTCATCTTATGGAAGTGAATTATAAAAAATGTTGAAGGAGATAATGAGAATAAAGATTTAAATGATGTTGCAAATTTAAATAAAGATGATTTTACAAATTCAAATCAAGATGATAAAGAACACTTGATGGAAGGACAAAATCATTAAAAGAGAAAAAGAGGATGATGTAGTTGCCATTGAATCTCCATGAGAAAAATGTTGTCAACGAAGATCACTATAACATAATTTAAAAGATTTATAATAAATATTTATTTTTAATTAACCATCTAGACATTTTGTTTTTCATGGACTTGGTTGTCGCCATTTTGTTTAGGCCACTGAGGGCTTAAGTAATTAGGCATTTAATTTTTTTCATTACTCATGATTCGTTTATGGTTTATGATCTACTTAAATTTGATTAAAATTTTTAAAGGATGCATGGTGATTGATATTTTTTTTCTTCTAATTATCTATATTATTTGCACGAATATTATGATCTCAGCATTCATAATTTTGTAATAGTCTTAGAATTATAATCATAATCTTATCTTACACAAATTGTGTGATAAAAATAAAAGAAAAGAAGCTGAAACAGGAAAGAAGAAAGAAAAGAGAGGGAAAACAAGAATTTTAAAATATCTCAAAATGGAATCAACCATTTGACAGTCATTATAACTATTTTATAAGGAAGCAAGATCTAGTATTGCATCTAAGAAATGAGAAAAGAGACACGACATAATAAAATGTTTTGGTGTCCATGTTTAAAAAAAAAGTGATGCTAAGATGTCGCTTCCTTTTATAAAATTACAAGTGATGGCTATTAACTTCTAATATATATATATATATATATATATATATATATATATATATATATATATATATATATATATTTATTATAAAATTTGGTAGAACTAAAAAAAATATATTGTTTTCAAAACAAAAAAAATTATGCATCTATGTTAGGTTTACAGTGGAAAAGGTTTTACAATACCAATAAAACCTAAGTCCAATTAAAAAAGATATTGACATCACTCTCAATCCAAAATCTAAAGACAATGAGTTTATGGGTCTTTATCCTTATATAGTGCTCTACTTTTTCATTTCTAACCAATGTGAGACTTAGATACACACTTAAATTCTTAAATATATATATATATATATATATATATATATATATATATTATTTTCAAAAAATTATACACCAATGTTGGATGAAGGATCCGATGTGATAATGTTTATGTTCACATCTAATTTAGGAGTTGTCATCTCATATATAAGAGACATTGACATCACATATCCAATAATCCATTTTTTTTTTCTTTTTATAATTTTAAATTCTTCATATTCTTGTACTGAAGTTTAAGTCTTCACACATAACAAACTTTCTCTCAATCTTAAAAATGTTCTACCCATAAGTCTTTTACTCGTATTATACTCTCACAAACTTTGTCAATTATTAGTTCTCAACAATAACAAAACAAGAAACACAGCGTACTTTTATTAACTTGGAAATTTAAGAGAATTCCAATGTACCATCTCATTTCACAACCATTTCTATATATAAAACCTAAACTAAGTAAATAAAACAAAAACGGTTAAGACAATTTAGGTTAATAAATATTTATATTAGATGATATGTTGTACCACTACTATATTATAAATATTTTTCGATTAAGTATGTTTTTAGTTCCTGAACTTTGATTCAAAATTGGAATTCGTTTCTAATTAAAACTTCGATACATTTGGATCCCTAAACTTGTTTGAAGGAGTGGAAAGCATTTTCCAACAGATATTAAACTGGAAATATGTCAAACAGTGTAAATAATTTCAGTGCTAACATTAAATGCATTTGACACGTCAAAAGAAGGTAACGTAATTTGGTTAGAAGGATTATATTTATTCGTTTTTAGAGTTTAAGGACCAAAATGTATCAAAATTTCAGACATAAACGAATTCTAATTTTGGGTCAAAGTTCAGGAACTAAAAACATACTTAATCCAATCTTTTTTTCTTGTCATTTCTATAAAAAAAAAAAAAAAAAAAAAAAAAAAAAAAATTTTTTTTTTTAAAAAAAAAATAAATTTTTTTTTTTTTTTAAAATAAATATTTTTTTAATAAAATTTGTTTAT